>Ga0315914_1000909_pt1 | contig 41475 bp, 32 predicted proteins | sample MpolenodulesMG_FD_203920 | JGI IMG/M metagenome (GOLD analysis project Ga0315914, IMG submission 203920) | Medicago polymorpha root nodule microbial communities from Los Angeles, California, United States - elongated nodules | ecosystem: Host-associated > Plants > Roots > Nodule | place: USA... | reverse complement strand
ATTACATTCATTGGCTCCCTAACTTTGACGTTAATTATTCTTTTAACCAAATGACTTAGATTCATTGTTTTCAAGAGTCACTTTGAATAACATGAATATTGTGAATTCTTTTGATGCATTTGGTTAGTGGGAGTTTGAATTTTATATTATCAATTTTGTGATGATGGATCTTTCTTTCACTTATTATCTTTGATATGTTGATGTGAATTTTCATTCAAATTAATTATTGATGATGAGATGAAGTGTTGTATATATCAAATATCAAATGTTAAAAATTAAAGCTCAGTGTTGAAGGGATCACTATGTTGGTGATCAACACTATTTTGGAGCTGATGCATTACATGTGAAAAATTATAGCTCAGTGTTGAAGGGATCACTATGCCGGTGATCGACACTATTTTGGAGCTGAGGCATTACATGTAAAAAATTTGAGCTCAATGTTGACAAGATCTTTATGTCCGTTGTTAACATTATTCTGGAGCTGGTGTATTATGTGTGATAATTAGAGGTTGGTGTTCATAGTATCACTATTTCGGTGATCAACACTATTTTGGAGCTGACACATTATATACACATAAAATTTGGAGCTCAGTGTTAATGGGATCACTATGCCGGTGATCAACACTATTTTGGAGCTGAGGCAATGTGGTTTTCCGTGGACCACATAATTTCTCTGGCTTTAAGGCATTTGAGAGAAATCACATAATTTCTTTGACTTTAAGGCATTTGAGAGAAATCACATATTTTCTATGGCTTTAAGGTATTGAGAGAAATTGAGGACCGACAATGAAAATAATAGTATGGTCGATGATCACGTTGAAATATCATTTCTTACTACACTCTACACAGATGACTAATCAACAGAATTGATGATATTTGTAACCATGGAAGGTGTTGTATCAATTAAGGATATAACTACCGCCATGATTCGATATCATTCAGTTTTTTGTTGGATGAAGTCTTAATTAAGTGTTGCATCATGGGATCATGTAGTGGCCACGTTAGAAAGTTTGTTATCAGTCCGAGAGTCGTTTTCAAAATTATTTCTTAATTTTTTTATTTTTATTATTTTTTTTAAATACACAATTGATTTTGCCCAAGTGGGAGAATGTTAGAATTTCTTCTAATATTTTGTAGGCTGCAATCAATTGTTGGTTTTGGTTTTAATAAAAACGGACTGATGTTGTGATCCATTTGATGATGTTTAGGCCTTAATAAAAGTGATCAATAGATAATAGACTTTTGAACACTTAATTTGATTTGTGTAGAAACATAGTGTAGGCTCAAACACTAGGGTCCATGATGGGTGGTACCTAGGGTTGCACGGTTATAAATAGAGAGGTTAGGTCCCCTTTGCCATCACTCTGACTATTCTGCTCATTAGCGGTTTGCCCCATTGAAAACCCTAAGTTTAGAGCATGTGAAAGGCAAGGGAAGACTTTGTCTCAAATCTCGGCGAGTCCTAGATTTTCATGTATTCTAATTTCATATAATAATTCTTTTTTGTTGAATAATTTGTTTACATGAAATTGATTAAAAATTCTTATCCTTTGTGCACACCCTAAGTTGACTTTACTTCCTAGTCTTTAGCATGACAATGACATAAAATATATACTATCCAATCAAATCTTAGATAAGTTGCCCCAGTAGGGATATCCATTGTTGTAGAATTCATTTATAATGGTCATGGAATTAAAATAAACGAAGGAGGATAATATAAACTATGCGATATAATTATATAAGTGTCAGATTGAATTTCTCAACAAAAAAAAGTGTCAAATTGAAAGATAAGCTCTATTAAACCCATTGTTTCGCCATTGTAATTAAGGCTTTGCTAGCATATAATTGGTGGCTAAATTCCATTATGCAACTCCTTTTTTATTTTATGATAATCTATCAGTCCATTAGTGCTTAACTTTTGGAAAAAATAATTTAATTGTAATACAAAAGCTAAATTAGCATATTCCACAATTAGTGGTCATTACTTAAACTGTCTGCACTGTGCATACTACTACCCCATCTTTAAATTAAACTGCCATGCCATCCAAGAATGTTTAGATGAGATCATCCATGTATCTTCTTAGAGAGATATATGAGTGTAAGAAAATGAGATGTACACATATATTTTTGTTTAAAAGTAGATGGACGATTAGCATAGAAAATGACTTGAATTTTAGTGTAGAGGCAGTTTAATTAATGGATACGTAGTGATATGTAAAAATTTAAGACAAGGAAACTAAAGGACCCATACTTTTTCTGTAGAACCAAGTGGGTACACAAAACTGAGTAGAAATAATGTTTGGCTGCAAATTCAATGCCCAAAGAATGGTTTACTTATAATACTAGCTTTGGTTAATATACACATTATACAATGATAAATTAATCTCTTTCATGTCAATCATGCATCCGCCTTGCATGTGAATGTACCTAAATTACTTGGAATTTAATGGTCACAAAGATAGTATAACATGATTTAACGATTAGATGGGCTATTTTTTGCATCATGCAAGATATATTAGTTTAGTTTGTATAAGTGTTAAAGTTTCACACTATATCATCTTTTTTAAGGAAAATGCTGAATCCAGCGCGAGAAACTATTATAGCGAAGCTTTTCGTAAATTGTTTTTCATTGCAATTTTTTGTTTCTCTCTCCGGATTGCAGTCTCTCTCCTCCGTTTATTCCGCCAAAATAAGGATTTTAATTGGTTAATTTACAGTCGGGATCAATTTGGGATGATTTCTTTACCTTGAAATAGCACTGCTCCTTTTTTAAACCAAGCATAGAAGAGGGAATAATATTATGCATATGTCCTTACTAAATGAGCTACGCTCAAGAGGACATAGAAGAGGGAATAATATTATACTCCTTTTTAATATATTTAATATTCAAAGAGGTTTGATATATGTGTACTTTTTTTTAATCGATAAAAGTTGAACTTGGAACTCCATATATTTGCTTTTAATTTTACCATTTCATTTAAAATATTTTATCGTTTTTGTAACTAATGTACATAAAATTCAGATTAGGGCTTTGGCCCTCTTTTTCTACCAAAAACACATCAAATTAATCACAAGAAAACACCTATGTGGGCCTTAGATTTGATATACTACACACTTCAATCCATGTCAAGGCCATTCCAATATAAGTTATTCGCAAATATAATCTAATAAGCAGCAAGCAACATATAGTATGTCCAAGCCTGCAATGCCACTCCTCCCACTCAAGGATGTTGTGTGCAAGTGTGAGTTATATGTCCCACATCGGATAGAAAAGTAAAGGTTGAACAAAGTAAGAGGACCCATAAACTCATTACCTTAAGGTTTTGGGTAAGAGTGTGGCGTCTCTCTCACTAGTGGGTTGTTCTAGCCTCGATGTGAACGGTCCTCCGAGCTCCCCCGTGACCCAACAAAGGAATCAAAGCTGACTTGTCATCTTAGCATCAATAATATTAATTTTAATTTATATGTTAAGATAGCAATTAACACCTTTAGTTAACCATGAAAAGCCCACTTAAGTCATTTTATAATTGTATTAACATCCACTTCTTCTGTGCTCTAAACCGGTCACCATATTAATGTATATATTTGTGTGGTGTATATGTGTTTGTGTATAATACAAACTGAAACATATTTTTAGTTAACGGTTTGAACACATGATGCTGCACGCACAAACCAAATTTTAATTTCCATAATATACTATGGCACTATGGCAATTATATATATTTTTGCTCAATTAATTAAATAAACACCAATGCATGCATGGTTGTAAAGCAAAACCATAAACCATATCAACATTAAATAGTAACATTAATTAACGTGCTGCATGTTCCACAGACTGATTACTACAGTATCTACTTTCAATCCCAACTCCTATAAATTCCATCTTTGTGAACACTAGTTTGGCAGAGGATTTAGTTCAATTCAGTCTATAATTATTATAATTAATTATTAGTCAAGTAACTATAACATGTCTTCCATTGGTGCACGTTCAGCTGAAATTTTTGTTATGCAGAAGAAGCTGAAGGAAAAGATGAAAATAATGGAAGAAGAAAGAGTAAGAAGAGGAGAGGTGAGTGGTGATGATCAAAACAGAAAGGTGCAAGCAAGTTCTAGTACTATTGGTAAGAATAAGGTGCATCCAGGAGTTGCACCCAATTCAGCATAATGATAACTATAGAGCCTCTCACAAAAAAAAAATAGTTTTTACTTTTTACTATTTCTTTTCTATACCTGTTTTGTATGATCAAGTTTAATGGTTTGTTTGTATATTAATAAAACTTGTTTAGTTACTATATATGAGAATGAGAAAATACTACTATCATTTATGATGTGGGATCTCATGGTAGCTTGTAACGTGTCCCAAATTTGAATCAGTGTATCTACTTCGACAGAACAAAGAGGACTTTGTTATATATTTTTATCTTCTTGTAGATGATTTAATTTCGTTTGATAGTTTGTATGTAAAATAATCAAGGGTCATTTGCATATTATGGTTTATATTTCTTATGATATAGTATATGATTGAGATAAACTTCAGGATATAATCATCACTATATCAGTCTCATTTAGTCACCAATAATGCATCTGCATGTCAGTTGTTCTTAAAAAAATCATTATTTCTCTTATCTTAGGTAAATAAGGGTACCATTATAAATAAAATAGTTTAAGTAAATGGAATGATGAAATTTAAAGAAGTAAGTTATCCCAAAAGTTTGTATCCCCTATGAAAATGAAAATACCAAATTAGATGAATGATGACAAAATTGTTCATAAAATAGTTTAAATGGCTAGAAATTGCAGAAGAAATAGGATGTGCCTGAAGAATACCTCTTTGGAAGAATACCTCCTGAAGTTGGTGTCATCTTATATACAAGTATAGAAAATTGATTTTTTTATTAAAAAAAGTGATAATTATAAATAAAAATTTAGATCATTAATTTCAACGTCATTCAACACATATTTTACGAACAACATATTTGGTCTAAAAAGATTTGGACTCAAATCTCTTAAAATAAGGTCTTGAAGTAGAATGTTGTGAATGGAAAAATTAGATTACTACTCTTCTCCCAACACATTTTGCTCGTGCCCAACTAAAATAACGAAAAATGTCCTTGCGTTAGTTAAGTAACGCATGTGTTAAAATTTGCGTATCTTAACATGCGCTGCGCAACTTAACTCACGCTGGAATTCACGCAGGGGTATTTTGGAAAGTTCAGTTGGGCGCGAGCAAAATGTGTTGAGAGAAAAGCATATTAAAATATTAAAATTAAGTAATAAAAAATTGGACGTGGGATAAATATTTTTTTTTATAAGGACTAAAAAAACTATTTTGACCAAAAAAATATTAAAATTAAGTAATAACCAAACTTAAAAGGTCCAAATTTTATAGGGACCAAAACCATATTTAACCATATTTTTTAGATATAAAAAACATAGAATATTTTATATGAAATTTATATGAGTAAAAATATTAAAATTCATTCCTTTAAGAGAAAAATTAAATTCATAAATATTTTTCTGTATGAATATTTTTATTGAATAATTTCCTATTATTTTCATATACTAATATTCTTATATTTTTTATTATTAAATTAATAATAAGCACAAAAAATTATGCATTGAGTCATTGCCAGCTCATTATCAACAGTTAGGGGTACATTGCACATCTTTATATCCGATTTGGATTCCCTACTGTAACTGCGCGACTCAGTTACTGCTATCAACCAACCGATTAAAATGAACGTTTGAGATTGTTTTATGGTGGGAACTTGAGTCTGAAATTTAAACCGTATGAACACAAATAAAAGACCACAATCTATTGCATCATGAAACAGCAGAGAAATTCAACAGCAGGGAAACCTGGTCCCTTTATATCACTCACTCACAATTAAACGGTCATGTCCAGAAACACATAACCCTCTTTATATAACATATATACTCTTTCTTGCCTCGATCGGTCCACCCCTTATACCATCTATATACCCTTTCTTGCTCTTTGTCCTATATTTCTTTAGAGACTGAGACGAGGTATATGCTCATCTAATCCTTACAGTTTATGTCATTTTACTTTTATCGATGTTTAAAGCTTTATCTTTTATTTCATTTGTGTGCATGTGTGTATTTGTTAATCTCCATGTTGATTGTTGATCAAAAATAAATTTTAAATAGTGGTCACAGTTTTAAAGATCAAAATCCTTGAAAAATTGTGGGTGATCATTGTCAAAAGTGGTAGATGCAATATTTATCACAATCTTTATGCGATCACGACAACATAAAAAATCTCGACATTGCAACCTAGACCACAGTTGCAGATCTATATTTGAAACCTTTATTAAAGTTATATTTTCTTAGGAGTAGTCTGCCTTAATTTTTCTCTTTATTTATTTTTTTAAAATGAAGTATATTCATTCTGGTTATAAATTGAGATTAACTCGTATACAGCCATCAAATTAAATAAATTAATTTGATACTGGAATCGAATTAGAGTCTTTTATTTTGGCACTTCATATTATTAATTTTAAGATTTAGTTATAAGAGAGCTTTTTTTTTTTGAAGGAGTTATAAGAGAGATGAACATTTCATTATAGTAGATTCTCATTGATTGATTTACATCAACATAACATCTCCTTTAAAAATATATGTAGCAAATATTTTCCATAGTACATAATATTAAGTCTAATCTCAAATTTTTATATTTGATTTGATTTAATTTTACATTTTATATTTATTCTTTTTTCTCCTCTAATTTTGTTTCAAAATTTCTTCATATATAACATATTTTGCAGTGTACAAGATATGGCAACATTACAAGGAAATATACAACGAATTCGAAATGGATGCATTACTACTCTTTTGGCTTGCCAAACGAGTACGTTAATCTTGATGGGCTATGATGTTGGACAAACATCAACATTGTTGAGTTTTGGGCGTTTTTCAGTAAACCTTGCATTACACCTTAATTGTCTCCTACATGCCACTTTTTGTTGTGTTGAAGGATTTGTGTGGCCTCTTACAAGAGACACTCTTGTTGTTCGAATCTCCAAATGTGCTTTTGTCTTTGTCCTACCTGGTCTTTTATACGGCCTTCAATTTCCTACGAGTTGCCAACCAGAACTCATAAATACCTTTGTTCAGGTGTTTATCCAATTTGCTCATTATAAGGATATTAGTAATAATGGACCAGGTAAAGTACTTTCTTCTTGATTTTCTTTCGTCTCTATTTTTTTTTGTTGGTCTTTTAAGGTTTGAGCATGCATGTTAAGAAGTAATACTCCCTCTGGTCTAGCAACTTTTGACTTGTTAGATTCATTAAATAAATTATGTATATGGTCTCAATTATAGATCATGTACATCATTTATTCAATTAACCTTAAAATTGAAAAGTAACTTTAGTTCATTTAGTAAAAGTAAAATACTACATTTTATAATTGAGATTGGATGGGGTGGATTAAGTTACATTTAGACAATTTTATCTTTAGTTCATTTAGTAAAAGTAAAATACTACATTTTATGCATGCTTTAAATATTGTTTTTGTAAAAGTTAAGGTGGCAAAATTATTAATTGTGTCTTGATTTCTTAAAACTATCGAATTTTTTGAACAAATATAAAAAGAAAATTAAATGACTAAAGATTATGAATGAAGTACTATATGTTCTATTGAATTGAATTACTCCATTCAATTTGTTTATAAGAAATTACTCTATTCGTTTAGTTTAATTTAATTTCATCTCTGTCGATTTCATATACTCCCTCTGGTCCTAAATATGATAGAACAATTTTTTTTAGGTTCATTATATTGAATAATTAATTTATATAGGCTATAATACTCTTAATGTATACATTTAGTTCAAACACACAACTCTCTCTCTCATACAAAGGCGATGTCTTTATATTTTATTGACCTAATTTTAAATAAATTTGTCTAAGTTTATTTCCTTGTACTAGCAAAAAAAAAATCATGCAATTTTAATTTATGATTAAAGAAAATAGCTTATATATACCCTCACAAAAAAAAAAAGAGCATGTATATTTCCACTATTTAGAACACGATTAAGTTTGTTTATATTTTATCTTAAGTAAGTTAAATCCTACTATATATGTTAGCAATTTTCATCAATCCCTGATTATTTAATATACATGTATCATTATAGCTAACTTGTGATATGATTGGTTACAGGGTACTTAGTAGAGGATAATGAACCAAACATATGGAACAAGGTGCGTCCAAATATTGAAGCATTGACACATGAAACCCTAAAGAGACTAGGCCATTTACCAGGGAGGTCTCGTTTTATGTTACCAGACCTAATAAATGCATGCAGCATAAGGGCTACTCGCATGTCAGTATCTACCAAACAGCTTATAGATGGCATGAGAATTGGTACATTGTCAAATACGTTTGTCAAATTCATTCATCCATTTAATAATGCTCATGATGATGATCAAGGTAGTGCATATGCTTCTGTGCGTGCAATTACTGTCTTTGTTGATTGTGCTGAAATTGCTTGTTTGCTAGGTCGTGGTCATGTGGTGAATGAAGACCCTCTTCATGTTTTTTATCACGACACTAATTTCAAACTTTGGGAATTTAGTAAAGATGGTTTTTTGGCTTTTATGCGTATCTTGAGATCAAAACGCAAAGAGGAGCTTTTGAATGTAAGCCAAAAATAAAGGGAAAATGACATTGAGGCCTCGAAAGGGTAAATTGGGAAAAGATTTTAAACAAAATAAAAAATCGAGAAATTAACGAGATTCTCGTATATTCTCTATTATGCAATAAAACATTGCAAGAAGTTGTGGTTGTTGTCACTAAACAATTTTCTTGTAAACTCCTTTGAGGTAATCTCAATATTATCTAAATAAAATAAATCTATATTTGTTGTTAATTATGTTAGTAAGATAATTTAGCTTCTTAAAGCCTGGTATTAGTTTGGGATACAGTGTTCCTCCTTAAAGTTTTAGGTTCGATTTTTTCCGGTACTAATTTGGATGAGATCATTTAGCTTCTTAAAAAAAATTATGTTAGTAAGATCATGCAATATTATAATTTAAAGATATACATGTAGAAGTTGATATGGATGATTTAGAATTTGTTTGGCCGGAGGGGGTGAATGAGAAGGGAAGAAGTATTTTAAATTTTATTTTTTTAGTTATTTTTTACAGAGAATATTTGTTGTTTTAATTATGACTTGAATACTTTGATGTTTAATGACCTTAAATATTATTTACCGTGAAAAACATAATTTTACAATTTTGCTCAATTAAAATCTCTATACTCATGGTTGAATCAAACACAACATTTTAACGGGTCTCATGTTTAGTGTGATTCATAATTGGTGGATCGGCCAAACTCTTCTCATGTGTCTTTCTCTATCCTAATCAAAATCGACATACCTTAGAGTGATTGGGCAACTATCTAAAATATATATATATATGTGCATAGTGCCCACATACTCAAATCTCCCCATTTCACTTGTCGTTGTTGTGAGATCATCAATCTATCCAAACGGCTGATACATTTTCTATTTGGTTGGACCCATGTAAATTTCCTCTCCACAAGGATAAGTCTACCAGGTCTATTGATTCGAGGAACAAGTTAAACACACGAGCATCTTCAAAACATTTCATTGTCATTTTATTTTAGAATTTGTAAAGGATTTTATTGAGTTACACTTAAATTCTTAACATGTACCTTTAAGACGACAAAAGTTAGCATTTCCTTTGGCTTAATTCATTCTTACAAATTTGACTTATAAGATGAGGATATTGTGTTCATTTATAAACTCATGCCCATACCCTCTCTTTACCTAATGTGGGACTCTTTAACACACATCTTCCACGCTCATGACTGAACATTTCATATGTGACCTAAAAGCGGTGATCTTAGGTTGTGATCCAACATATCTTAAATAGGCTCTGTAATCATATTAGGTTTTTATATTGGGTCTAACTCATCTTTTAAAAATCGACTTACAAGATGGAGTTTGTACTCATTTATAAATTCACGATCAAGTAATCTTTTATTTAATGCAAGACTTTTTAACAACTAATAGGTTCTAGTGTATGGTTTTGTGGAAAACTTAAATAGTAAACGAAGTTTAAAAAGTATAAAAAAAAATTAAAAATTAAAAATATGCCCTCATTTTTCAAAGCTAAATAGTCATCATAAGAATAACATTATCGATATATACATGTACATGAAAAAAATTCTAATCACAAGAAAATACTTCTTCCACTCGGTGGATCAAAGCTGACTTGTCATCTTAGCATCAATAATATTAATTAATGATTACTATAATGTTGGGATAGCAATTAGCACCTTTAATTAACCATGATGAAGCCCACTTCAGTCATTTTATAATTGTATTAACATCCACTTCTTCTGTGCTCAAAACCGGTCACCATATTAAGGTATATATTTGTGTGGTGTATATGTGTTTGTGTATAATGCAAACTGAAACATATATTTAGTTAACGGTTTGAACACATGATGCTGCACGCACAGACCAAATTTTAATTTCCATAATACATGGCACTATGACAACATGACATTCTATTTTTTGTTCAATTAATTAAATAAACACCAATGCATGGTTGTAAAGCAAAACCACAAACCATAACAACATAATTAGTGACATTAATTAACGTGACTGCTTGTTCCACATGCTGATCACTATCTACCATACCTCCAATTCCAACTCCTATAAATTCAATCTTTGGGAACACTAGTTTGGCAGATCACATTTCATAACTAGTTTAATTCAGTCTAATTATTATTATAATTAAGTACTAGTATTAGTCAAATAATTAATATAACATGTCTTCAATAGGTGCACGTTCAGCTGAAATTTTTGTTATGCAGAAGAGGTTGAAGGAAAAGATGAAAATAATGGAAGAGGAAAGAGTAAGAAAGGGAGAGGTAAGTGGTGATGATCAAAATAGAAAGGTGAAGGCAAGTTCAAGTTCTAGTACTATTGGTAAGAATAAGGTGCACCCAGGAGTTGCACCCAATTCAGCATAATGATAACTAAAGAGTCTCTCACAAAAAAACAATTACAGTTTCTACATGTTTTTTTCTTTCTATCTATATCTTTTTAGTACGATCAATGTTTAAACGTTTTTTCCTTCAAAAAAGAAGTTTGGATGTTTGTTTGTCTAATAAAGCTTGTTTAGTTACTTTGTGGAAGTGGGAAAATACAGTCATTTATGATTTGGGATTGGGATCTCAGTAGCTTGTAACATATCTCAAATTTGAATCAGTGTATCTACTTCAACATAACAACGGGGTAGACTTTGTATTGAATTTGGACTTTCTACGGTTGTAGACTTGTAGCACTAGCACAGTTCTGTAATTGTAAAGGGTATAATTTCCTTTGTAATTTGTATCTATAATAATAAAGATCATTTCCATATTACTTCCATAGTCCCAAAATGAGTGATCAATTTGTCCATTTCATACATATTAAAAAAATGTATAAATATTTGATAATGAGAGAATGAGAGAGATGTATTTTTACTAAAGTATATTTATCAAAAAGGTGGAAACCCTACGGATGATCAAATTTTGTTGACCAAGACAAAACTCTGGGCAACGAAGAATCTTTTCAATGATCAAAAAGTGTACATTAACTCAACAACACTTTAGAATTCGTGGCATTTAGTTTCAAAACCATCACCAAAAGGATCAAGGTAGTCAAACGATTGAGACCATAAAAGTTATGGCTTTTACGATCAGCCGTAACCCCAAGCTACAATTATGACAACCTATGGACTTCAATTTTGTTGTTCTTCTTTGAGCATTTGGATGATCACGTGTAGATTACATTCATATAAGTATCGTAATCAGTGACTATTGCACGAGTTTGATACTGCCTATATATAATGCTATAAATAGGCTTAGTTGCCTTTGGTTTTTGGTACCACACTTCACCATAAAATTCTTGCTTTATGCTATAAATAGACTTAGTTGCATTGCATTTCAATAAAGTTCTTGCTTTTCTTTTACTTGATTTCTTTATTTTATTTAGGTATACTCATCACTATAATGAGAGAGTAATCTTCTTAATCTTGGGATCATTGAAAATGGTCATATGACGGGTTTTCATAATCTCAATTATTTTCTTTTGTTAAGAGAATGCAACAACCTAATCCAACCATAGTGGTTTTATAAAATTATTAGGCAATCTTGATATTCTAATCGGGATGGTAAATAGCTAGAAAATATAAGGCTAGACAAAAGGTTCGAAGAATGAGAATAACCTCTAAACTTTTGGGATGGAGATCGGGTTTAACGAGTCAAGCTCACATGGAACAATCAGAATAATGACCTCATTCTTAATTGATATTCCATCTGATCTTATATATAAGAAACAATTAACTTTTAAGATTCATTGAATAATTGATGTATCTGATCTATATTTTAAACTGGATACATCAATCCCACTACAAAAAAAATGGATACATCAATTATTTCTTATAAATAGAATCGGAATGAGTAAAAAACGACCCTAACTAGTTAATAACATTAAACCAAGTTTGAGCAACCTCAAAATTTAGGGTTCGACAACATGTGAAGTATAAAGTAACAAAAACTCAAAGTGACCTAACTACTATTTTCCTATGGATTTAGACACTAAGTATTTTGAGAATATTTTCTAAAGTACCAATATTAAAAACATTACATTTTTTATTGAAAGATTATAAACATTGCTAATGTTTTTCTGTCAACAAAAAAAAAATCCAACTTAGCTCAGATTTTTTTGGGACCGACTTAACTCAATTGACAAGGACAATACATATGTAAAGTGAGTCCGTCTTTGTTCCATTTATGTTTTCTCAATTTACCCCATTTCAAGTCATAGATATGTGACATGTGAAAAAAATAAAACAAAGGGCTGAGATTAAAACCTTAAAAAGAAAAATGTGTTCTTCTCCTGTATCTAAAACAACACACCAGCCTCCTTCTTCTCATCATCATTCCTTCCCATCTATCTCCCTCTCATCAGAGCCATCACCTCTGTCACTCTTCACCGCCTTTCTTCTTCTTCTCATCGTCACCCATCTCTCTCCCTCTCGTCGGTGCCGCCACCTCCATCACCCTCCAACTAATTCTTCACCCATGTTCCAAAACCTTCAAATTCAACAACATAACATGATTCTTCACCCATTTTTGCAATTAACAATTTCTAGAATAACTACACGGATAATCCTTCAGATTTATCTCTGATTTTGTATAAATTTTACTTAAGGCTTATCATATAGTAAAAAAATTACAGGACATTTGATATATTTTAAATCTGCAATTTCCGATTTCTTAACACTTTTTGAATTTTGCTGCTACAATAAAAATACGCACAAAGTAATAATTGCACAAAAAAACAAACATCATTGTTATTAAAGTGTGACCCTCACCACAAAGTCGAAATAGCTGAAATTTGTGAAGAAAAATATTTAGATCAAGTCAATTATTAACACAAATGAGGAAGAACTAGTTGAAGGTTTTAGAATCCAGTTATGTTGTTGAATTTGAAGGTTTTGGAACATGGGTGAAGAATTAGTTGGAGAAGGAGATAGATGGGCGGGGATGATGATGAGAAGAAGGAGGCTGGTGTGATGTTTCAGATACAGGAGAGGAGCACTTTTTATTTTTTTTTTAAGGTTTTAATCTCAAAGTGGCGTAGCCAGGATCTTTGATCAGGGGGTTCAGGCATTTTAACTTCATTAGAAATATCAAAGGTCTATGTAGTTATTTTTTCTATGGTAGTGAAATAGGAGGGAGAGTTAATTAAGTACAATTTGTATTTAATTTCATGAAAATAAGAAGAAGAAAAATTGGCAAAGATGATTTGTTTGTAAACAAGATGACTAAATAGAGTAAAAGCTTGTCTTTTTTGCTTATGATTTGAGACAAATAAAGTGAATTTTTATGCAAATAATTTAGGATGAAAGGAGGATTAAGTTATGAAAAAATATGAGTAATATTATGTTTGCAAAATCTTAACAAAGAACATATTTGGTTTAGTGGTAAAGGCTTCTCAAATGACTTGTAGGGATTGTGTTCAATCCCCAAAGTACCTCAATTTTACTTTAACATGATGAATTTAATTATTAATAAGAAAGTAGTATAAAAAGAAATGTATCCTTTCAAAAAAAAAAAAAAAGAAAGAAATGTATCCTTTCAAAAAATATATAAAAAAAAGAAATGTATCTTTTCAAAAAATATATAAAAAAAAGAAATGGATCAAAAGCATGTAGTTAAAAGCAAGTAAGTGCTTTAAGATAGGAAAAACTAAAAAAGGAAGTATCAAAAGCAAGTAAATAAATTGGGTTGTGTCATTCATATGGGTTATAGGTGCAAAATCTTTTGACTAGATGCAATATAAAAAAATCAGGAGGTTCAAATAGAAATAAATACATGCAAAATGTGAAGATTTTGAAAATCCATGGGATGCATATGCATCCCCTCACTTGGATGTGGCTCCGCCACTAAATCTCAATCTCAGCCCTTTGTTTTATTTATTCCACATGTTACACATCTATGATTTAAAATGGTGTAAATTGAAGAAAATTAAATGGAACAAAGATGGACTCATGTAAAGTCAGGGTTCAAACTCAGAAAAAAAAAAGAAAAAAAACATTAATGTTGTTGAGTCATAAGTGGTGTCCTTTCCTCCTATTGGCCTAAAACTTTGGCGGGTCCACACATGAAGAAAGCTTAAAACTCCTTGTTACAGTCACCGATAACAGCTACACAATGGAGAAGATCAACAGCAATGATCAAGAAGATTCAAAACCGGTGGTTCTTATCACAGGTTGCAGCGGAGGAGGTATAGGTAACGCGCTTGCACGCTCCTTTGCAGCCAATAGCTGCAGAGTGGTTGCAACCAGCAGGTCACGTTCAACCATGGCGGATTTGGATCAAGACCCTAAATTCTTCCTTCAAGAACTCGATGTTCAGTCTGATGAAAGCGTGAACAGAGTTGTGAACACTGTTTTGGATAAATTTGGTCGCATTGATGTTCTTGTTAATAACGCTGGTGTTCCTTGTGTGGGCCCACTTGCTGAGATTCCTCTCTCTGCAGTCCAAAACACGTTTGAGACTAACGTCTTTGGTTGGTAATTCTTTTTTATACAAAAAAAAATTGATTTTGTTTAATTGAAAATATTTATAATTGCTAAAATTGAGTATTTTGATTAATATTATTGATTTATTGGTTAACATGATTCTTAATTCTAGCTGTGTTTGTTTGATTGATGTTGGTTTGAAATTGAAAAGTAGTTCTCTGGTTTTTTTTGTATAGATTTTTGTGTTCTTTTGAAGAATGAGAATTGGTTTGATGCTAAAAAGGGGAATGATTTGTGACACAGACACTTCTCATTGAAGGGTGTCTCCGTGCCCAACATGTGTCAATGTTCGACACTGACATTACATTGAATTATGTCATTTTCTCGAAATTTTATCGGTGTCAACGTGCCAGTATCCAAGTGTCTGTGTATGTGCTTCATAGGGAATGATACAATTTTTATATTAGACTTTGAGTTTTGTGTATTCAGTGCATTTATGTTGGTATGGTCCAAAACAAAAGAAACTTCAATTTCATTTTGTACTTGAGAACATGAATTTGTTGTTGTCTAGTTATATTAGTAGTACTAGGTACAATTGGGTGTAAACAACGGTATTTGTATTTTATCAATGTTGTTAGTAGGTTTTAGTTTTTGAGTATCGCTTCTAATAGCACTGCATACATGTGCAGGTTCCATGAGAATGGTCCAGGCTGTAGTTCCTCACATGGCAACTAGGAAACAGGGAAAGATTGTTAATGTTGGAAGTGTTACTGGGTTGGTATCTGGACCTTGGAATGGTGCTTACTGTGCTTCTAAAGCTGCTCTTCATGCTTTGACAGATACATTAAGGTTTTTTTTTCCAAACTTGTTTTAATTTTGGATATGTTGTTTATGTCTGAATCAAATCAACCATAGGGAAGTTATAGAAATCTGCTTGTTTTGATAGAGATTTTTGCTTTGCTGTGGTGTACGTGAAGGACACCTTGGTTTAATGGTGTTACAGCTACTATACCATGTCAATGGAAATCACTGGTTTAAGTTGTAGAATCAATCTCTTAGTGTCAGATTTCACTTTTGCTATGTATGTGCATGCTTTTAGACATAGTCTGATCCGTATCAATGTGGTAATTTGATGATAGTATAATCTAGTGGAGTTTGTTAAGCCCTACACAGTACTTTATATGAGTAAAGTCCAAGTGACCATTGCTAAAAACAAATACTGAAATGAAATAGCTCATGATGAAGATGAAAATGTCTCTAAAAATTATCTTCAGAAAGACTAATTTGACAGATATTTAACATTTTTCAAAAAATTTAGATACCTTTCACTTTCAAGGACTAGACTAGTATGTGTTGTTTAGAAGTATCAGATTGAGGCTCTACTGGTACTATATTATTCATATTAGGCATTACAGTACTAAGGCCAAATTTTGGTGGATGCAACAATACACCATTTGGGATTTGGTGGCTGGACTCTGCTATTATTTAGTTTTGTAGTTGCTTGCTAATTTGACCTTTTTTCCTTTATGTCTTACAGTTCTTGTTATTTTCAACAAACAGATTGGAACTTGGACATTTTGGAATTGATGTTGTGAATGTTGTCCCTGGAGCTGTGAAGTCAAATATTGGAAATTCCGGCATAGCTATCTACAACCGCATGCCGGAGTGGAAACTGTTCAAACCATTTGAAGCAGCAATCCGAGAGAGAGCTCTATTGTCTCAGGGGTTAAGATCAACCCCTACAGACGAGTTTGCTAGACACACCGTAGCCGCTGTCCTTAGAAAGAAACCACCTGCATGGTTCTCATATGGCCGTTATTCTACTGCCATGGCTGTTATGTACCATTTACCTCTCTGTGTTAGAGACTTTCTTTTTAAGAAAGCAATGAAATGCTGATCTACACTCGTGCTGTCCATCTTTATGGTGATCACAATCAATAAATTGTACTCCATTTTGATAGGAGACAATATCGGGGAATGTCTTGTTAGGGCTTCCAGTTGTAATATTTGACTCGGATATGATTTAACCCATGATATTGCAACTTCAATGTCTTCCTAAATTTATCACTCTTTGTACATAAATCAGATATTATTTTATTTTGTGCATTGGTTAGTATAAAATCAACTATTATTTCTTCAGTAAGCTTCCTCTTTCAGAGACTTTGATGGTGGCTTCAGACATCTTTCCAGTCTTCCAATTCACAAACTGGATAATAATTGGTGGCAATATAACATGTACAGATTACGGAGGGTAAGTTGATTTTTTGATAGCCAAGTACATAATCAGTTATGGTGATGAAAGTGAAGGTGGTTCAGCCAAACACAGTTAAAATCTAGGAAGCTTATCAAAAAGAGGTGTGTGGAGAAAAACATAGGATATGACACGCCACGTGTGTAGAGTAACGCTCAAGTTCACACGAGTTTAGCCGAATAATGTCAAGCATGGTACAATCTTTTTAGGTCCCAATCATATCTAATAGGACTTGGGCTCTGAAACAATTGTGTATAAACACACTTGTAAATTTCATTTTTAACATACTCAATCAATCAAACAACAAAAGTTCCGCACATTTGATCTATATTTTTTCCTTCTAGTTTTTACTTTCTTAATATTATAATTCTCAATTTTTTGTCACATATAACATTCTCTAGAGAAACTCTCGCAAATGAAGGACAATAGTTCATTCCTCAAGGTAATCACGTTGAAAACAAATAAAATCACTATCAATTACTTGATAAAATGAGATTGCTCCAAAAAGTTAGTTCATTCCTCTAGTTCTTAATATTTTAGTTGAATACTAATAACTTTTAAGTTCGACAACAAATTCTAGTTCTCAAAAATACTTTGTCACGGTTATCATTTCTCATTTATCTTTTCCTTCATCAAGTGGATTAAGGAGAAAAAAACATAAACACTGCCAACCGTGATGTGATGTATTTGAAATTAAATTGAGAAGCAGTTGTGTATGTACTGCAAAAAGATTAACTATGTAATATGATTAGCACATTTACGTACTATAAAAAGATTCCTATTAAATGCGATTACATGGTGACCATCACCTTTTTTAACGGGTCACTATAGCTATGCTAAACTTTGGCGGGTCCACATATGAAGAAGCTTAAAAACCGTTGTTACAGTTACCAACAACATCTGCACAATGGAGAAGATCAACAGCAATGATCAAGAAGATTCAAAACCGGTGGTTCTCATCACAGGTTGCAGCGGAGGAGGTATAGGTAATGCGCTTGCACGCTCCTTCGCAGCCAACAGCTGCAATGTGGTTGCAACCAGCAGGTCACGTTCTACCAGGGCAGATTTGGATCAAGACCCTAGATTCTTCCTTCAAGAACTCGATGTTCAGTCTGATGAGAGCGTGAACAGAGTTGTGGATACTGTTTTGAATAAATTTGGTCGCATCGATGTTCTTGTTAATAACGCTGGTGTTCCTTGTGCGGGTCCACTTGCTGAGGTTCCTCTCTCTGCGATCCAAAACACGTTTGATACTAACGTCTTTGGTTGGTAATTCTTTTTATATACAAAAATAAATAAAAATTGGTTTTTTTATTGGGAATAGTTATGTCTCTAAGGTGTGTCCCGGTGTCAGAGTGTTCGACACCCTCACGTCACTGATATTACGTTGAATTATGTCATTTTCTCAACAAATAAAAAAATATTGGTGTTAATGTGTGTCTATATTCGTGCTTCATAGGGAATGATAGAATTTTTATGTTAGACTTGGAATTTTGTGTGTTCAGTGCATTTATGTTAGTATGGTCCAAAACAAAAGAAACTTCAAGGTCATGTTGTACTACTTCAGAACATGAATATGTCAGCTGTCTAGTTATGTTAGTAGTACACTAGTACCAGGTACAATTGGGTGTAAATAAAGGTGTTTGTATTTATCAATGTTGTTAATAGGTTTTAGTTTTTGGTTATGTGGAATTTTTCTGTTCTGTTTCTTTGTAAATTGATAATTTGATTTGAGTATCGCTTCTACTATCACTGCATACATGTGCAGGTTCCATAAGAATGGTCCAGGCTGTGGTTCCTCACATGGCAACTAGGAAACAGGGAAAGATTATTAACGTTGGAAGTGTTACTGGGTTGGCCTCTGGACCTTGGGGCGGTGCTTACAGTGCTTCTAAAGCTGCTCTTCATGCTTTGACAGATACATTGAGGTTTTCTTTTCCTATCTTCAATCTTGTTTTAATTTTTTATATGTTGTTCATGTATGCATCAAGTCAACTAGATGGAAGTTAGGGAAATCCGCTTGTTTCGATAGAAATTGTTGCTTTGGTTTTGTACATGAACAATACGCCATTTAGAATCTAGTGGCTGGACTCTACCAATCCGACCTTTCTCCTTTATAGCTTCTAACTGTTGTTTTTTTCAACATACAGATTAGAACTTGAACATTTTGGAATTGATGTTGTGAATGTTGTCCCTGGAGCTGTGAAGTCAAATATGGGAAATTCTGGCATAGCCATCTACAACCGCATGCCAGAGTGGAAACTGTTCAAACCATTTGAAGCAGTAATCCGAGAAAGAGCTCTACTGTCTCGGAGGTTAAGACAAACCCCTACAGACGAGTTTGCTAAACACACCGTAGCTGCTATCCTAAGAAAGAAACCACCTGCATGGTTCTCTTATGGCAATTATTCTACTATCATGGCTATTATGTACCATTTACCTCTCTGTGTTAGAGACTTTCTTTTTAAGAAAGCAATGAAATAATGATCTACACTCGTGCTGTCCATGCTGTCCATCTTTATGGTGATCTCAATCAATAAATTGTACTCCACCTTTGAATGTCTGGCTAAATTTATCATTCTTTGTACATAAATCAGTTATTATTTGGTACACTACCAACCGTGATGTATTTAAACAGAGAAGGACTGGTGTATTGTACTGCAAAAAGACTAGCCAATTTTATGCAGTCAAATATAGGGTAAGTTGATTTTTTGATAGCCGAGTGCATAATCAATTATGGTGATGAAAGTGAATGTGGTTCAGCCAAACCTTTATCAGTTGCATGAGTTGCATATGGTTCTAAGTGGTCATTAATGTTACGTTTAACATTCTCTAGAGAAACTCTCGCAAAAAAAATGAGATTACTCAAAAAAGTTGGTTCATTCCGTTAGTTCTTAATATTTTAGTTGAATACTCGACTAACTTTTAAGTTGGACAGCAAATTCTAGTTCTCAAAAATCCTTTGTCAACTTATCATTTCTCATTTATCTTTTCCTTCATCAAGTTTTTATCATTTATTCTCTTGCCCAACTAGATTCACCATTGATAACAACTCCATGCCAGAAGCTTCTCCAAGAACTACCCTACGGGCTATGGTATACTTGAATGGTCCATCTGGAGGACGCCATCTATACTAATCAATCCTTGTCTTCGCCTACTTGAATGTATGGTTAAATTTACCATCCTTTGTACATAAATCAATTATGTTAGTTTTTAAAAAATAAATTGATTGTTAATGTTATGCATGATTGGTCATCAATTCAATTTTGCCCCAGTCAAGTCATTATTTCTACATTAAGCTTCCTTTTTCAGAGACCTTGATGGTGCCATCAGACCTCTTTCCAGTCTTCCAATTCACAAACTGGATTAAGGAGAAAAAGAAGAAAAAAAACATATACACTGCCAACCGTGATGTGATGTATTTAAAATTAAACTGAGAAGTAGTTGTGTATGTACTCTGTGTAATATGATTGGCTAATTTTATGCCAAGACATTTACTATAAAAAGATTCCTATTTAAAATGTGTTTACAAGGTGACCATCACCTATTTTCGGTGTTTCATCACTGCTGAACCAATAACATCTGGTTTTTAACGGGTCACTATACCGAAAATGATTCTTTCAATTGGAAAAAAAAATAAAAAAAATTAAGGTAACAGTGTGAAGATCTTGACCATTGATCTCCATATTATCAATGACTGAAATCTACCATTAATCTTGACCATTGATCATGTATAGATAAATGGTATGGGTACATTTTTATATAAAAAAAATGCACACGTAACTTAAACATATGATTTTTTTGACAGGAACTTAAACATTTGGTGTTTGGCAAATCAATGCATATGGTGTGAAGCAATGCTCTACGTCCAGAAATTCGATAGAAAAATTTATGTAGTTTAACAGAACATATCATCTGAATTTGTCACAACAAATCAGTAAAAGATTTTTTTTACAACAGTAAAAGATAGTATTATCAACTGTTGATTAACATAAATATACTCTTCACCTTATTTTAGTCTTAATGGGTTCATAGTGTTTTTTTGTGAAATCAATGATAAAACTTTGCTTGGGAGATTGATGAGAAAAGAAGGCTTTTTAAAGGTAAAGTGAGCAACTCAAAATAAATTGAGAAAGAACATTGGAGGGATTTTAAAATATCTCCAAATGTTTTCACTCTTTATAACACTCTCAGAAAATATAGTCAAAAGTCTTTCCCTCCACTCCTCTCCATAAATACTCTTTTAAACAAGGTGAAATTTTTTCTTACTTTCTCTCCCTGACCCTGCACACATCTCCCAAAGTCCTCCCCTCTATTTTCCTTCAATCTCTGAAACAGAGCATCACATTCAACCCACTTGGTACTCAGATTCTGGGCAAGCCAGTTTCCTTTTCACTTCCCGGGCGATATGTAGTCTTGCTTCCCATGCGCTTATGAACTTTGTTCCAAGTATACCATTGCATAAAAATGAAATTCTGAATCTCCAGAAGTTGCTTGTTACAACAAAGGCCGGCTACAGTATACCGCATAGAATGTCAATGATTACCATAGTACATCATTCCTGATGGCTGAAGAGGCCGGAAACTAGGAGGTGCTGGAGCGTATTGTGTTAATGGTACTGGTTGTTGCTGTGTTATTTGCAGCGTCTGATTTGTAAAAGTTGGTACTGGTTGTTGCTGTGTTATGTGCAGTGTCTGATTCGTAAAAGTTGATACTGGTTGTTGCTGTGTTATTTGTGGTGTCTGATTAGTAAAAGGTGGTGGTGGTGGAACTGGCTGTAAAGGTGGGATGCTGCCATAACCATATGGAGAGATGACCCCTCCAGTCGACTGCACATATTGCCCTCCATTTGACTGCACATACTGCTGGGACGATGGATTGCAATATAAGGGATATTGACCTTGCAACGCAGGGGCTGAATTGTGCATAGTTGGTTGAGTTACCAAAACTGAAGGATATGAATGGTTTGGCACAGCAGTCATCTGCTGTGCTGACATGTAGACATGAGCATCTGAACTTGGCATTGATATCATAGGTTTTGATGTGGACTCGGACGTTAGACCAACACTCTTTGCCTCTTCTGCGGCAAATGTTGAGAGAACAGAACTCATGATCAACTGAGATGACGATGAAGCTGTAAGCTTATCTGCTACCTCAGCGGCAATTGCTGCAGCTGACTTTTTAGTTGCCGCTTCTGATTGGGAAGTTCTAATTGATGCATTCTGTGAAGAATCTTCGTTATCAAGTCGCTTTTGCATGTTGCTAGCCTCTTCTATTTGTGCTTGTGCAACCTAAAGATTAATAATCAGATAAGTTTAAATTTGTCAGCGTTGTTATAAGCCAAAACATATCCAAGATTTAATAATGAAAGTACACACAAGTAATAAATGGCACCAGGCACAAAACAAGACCTAATTTAATTTGAGTTAGGATTATAGAGCTTCCACCAACTAATTCTCCAACCAAAACTGCCTTGACTTTATAAATAGAGCTAATTACACTGAACTCAACGAACCCAGGCAAATACTTTCTCAAGGTTCAGAAATTATACTCCCTATTTGAATTTTCATACAGCAAAAAATACCCAACTGTTTATATTTGTTGAGACAATTAATCCTCGGAAGAAAAAGAAAGATCTATAAGGGAGGTGTTTGTTTATGTTTCATAAAGTTTAAGGAAGGGAGGATCAGCATAATTTGTTCTATACATGTTTTTACAACAAATGATACTTGGAACTGCAGTGAGCTCACCATATATCAAATTAGAACTTCTAGAAGAGGTACCATTAGATAAATAATTAAATGGTAAGAAACCTAAATATATGATGAATACACATCACATTCTCATAGGGACAATAAATTAGTAAAAATATGACAGCCTTCTGGGAAAAGAATCATTCATGAATAGTACATTTTACCTGCATCTGCGTACGAACATTCTCCAGATCCGATTCCTAACACAAATACCACAAACAGTAGAAAGAAGATAAGCATTTAGGAAAAACCAAAAACACATTATATCTGTCACAAATGCAAACGCACACTTATTGAGCACAAGGGCTTAACAACATACCTGCTCGTGCAAAGCTTCTTTTAACTGAAATACTAGGGCTACTCTATTTTCTTCAACTAATTTAAGTTTTTCTATGCAATGTTTCAATAGACTTTGTTGCTCCTCGAGCTCCTTTCTCAAAGTTTTTCGCTTAGGATCCTTGGCTGAAAAAAAAAACAGTATTAGAATTGTAACTTCCAAGATCCAGGTGTTACTTCTCTTCAGTTGTATGCTTACCAGTGGCACATGCAATATCAACATCTTTCTCTATCTTTCTTACATGCTGAACGGCAGACTTGCATTTACTCATCTCTGCATCTTCATTGGCCTGTTCACTGAGCACCAAATGAAATGCAGACACTATTTTTTCTGTTGTTCCTCCAATGGACAATTTCTGGCACCATATAATATCATGAAAGTAAGATTGTGAAATAAACATAGCAAACCACTTTTAAGGATACAATCATCTAGCATCAATTCAACGATTAGTAATAAAAAAATGGGGAACTTAGTCTCACCGATTTGATAGAGCGGGAATCCCTTTTCAAAATTTTTACAGAATCCCTTTTCATAATTCTCGCAGAACGTGGTCTTTTTTTGCTGAATTCCAATGGCGGAGGAGAATCCTCTCCAAGCATTGCATCCTTAAGGTTTGGTACTCGAGACCCAAACACATTCCTTTGCTCCCATACTTCAAACTATAGTAAGATAAGAACAAAAATAAATCAATATTTATTCAAATCACGTGATCAGCATGTATTCGTCATATCTGAAATTTTAGCCCATGCATGAATAATTAACGGCGACGATTTCATATTCTTTCACGCCCCCACTTTCCTGTTTGTTTATCGGCACATACGTATTCACTTAAAAATTGGAAATATTTACACCGAACACTATAAAAGGGAGCTTACCAGTCTAGATACTGCACGCTTTCCACGATCATCATCTTTTGCAATAACATCTTTAAGTGCTGCAGGAAGAACCTTCCAGAATTCAATCACAAATTCCTTTCCGTTACGCTTGCTGTTCTGCAGGATGTCATTTGCAAGCCACAAAAGGGGGATTCTGTGAATCATATCTGATTTGTCAAATTGGTTTTTCCATGTTGCAACAACTTGTTCTGCATTGCTCCGGTGAAATATACACCAATGTGATAAAGCTATATCAAAAGTTAAAGACGACAAGCTACTTTGCACCAAGTAGTAAACACAACAACAAAAGCCTCTTTCAGTAGTTTACATAAGCTACACAGATTAAAAAAAAAACGTCCCTCTGTTCTGCTAACAACCAATACGCATACAACAACAACAACAACCAAGCATTTTCCCACCAAGTATGCAGAAAAACCAATTTGTTTCAAAAATAACAAAATAAAGCTCGTGTCCAAAGGCTAACTTAAAAAAGGCACCGCCAAGACAAAGAATATAGATAAGTTCCCTCGAGCACCTAAAAACATAATCAAGTTCTAAAAAAATCCCAAGAATATCAAATTCACAAACTAATTTTGAATAAAGCAATGCTAGTTATGCCTAAATTGTTTACAAAAGTAACCTATCAAAGCATTGCTATATACGCAGGCTCCTCATGCAATCACAGATACCACAAACTCTCTCTACCTGTATGTTGCTGCTTAATTTTATTTTACTTTTGGCAACTCGGTATCCAGCCCTGGGAATAGGACTGACTAATATGGGGGACCAATCCCACCGTCCACTAGCGGGGCCCAATTGAAGCACATGGGAGATTTGAATCTGAGACCTAGATAAGAGCACACCCTTAAGTCCCAAGCCCGAGCCAACCTCTAGGGGTGACTGCCTAATTTTAATTATTTAGAGCTAAACAAAGCAAAATAATTAACAAAACACTATCATTTAGCAACTAAAAAATCAATGAAGTTCATAATGCAAGAAAAAGAACTATATGTAAATTGCCAGATCCTGAAATTTCCAAATCAAGAAACGAAAAACAGAAAAAAGGATACTTTCAATGCACTGCTGAGTACTATTAAGCTTGGCGAGTTTATCCGCAAGTATCGCCTCCTTGAACTCCGTTTTCGTGCTCATCTCTTTCCCTTCAACGGAACTGAAACCCTAGTGCCCTGTGAAGCCAATTTATCGAAAACGAAGAAAGTAACGCTTCGATTATGGAACTATAAACCCTAAAACAGAATTGGGAGGAAAAAAAAAGAGGTTCAATATCGAATTCGGTGATAGTAGAAGAGAGGGAAAAAAATTGAGGTGTGAATGAGTTGTGTATAAGAAAAGAAGAAAGGTGGGTTATTTGTGAAGGCGCGGGGAAGACATAGTACGGTACTGTACACCCCTAATAGCAATTTTTTTTTTTTTTTGTGACGAGGTTTGCACCATGAACTTCCATATATTATGCATTGTGGTTACCAACTAAGCTAAATTCATAAAAGTAAATAAAATCTTTTAATATTTTTTTTTGTGGTGGTCAGAGTTTGAACCCCGGACCGTATATATTTTTATGCATTGTCCATACCAATCAGCTATGCTCATTAGGACAAAATCTTTCGATATTTAAAATTCATCTCTTTCAACAAACAAAAAAATATACAGTATAATTCAATATTTAAATTATTTTTATGATAACGTAAATATTATAAAATTAAAATTGTAATTATATAATAAATATATCGCACAATCAAACAGTTTTGACCAATGTTTTAAAACTTAGACCGATGATCGATCCGGTCAAGGCACTGGATCACTGGGTCACTGGTCGAACCAGTGAGTCACTGGTTGGACCGCATGACTATTGACTCGGTCTATATAAATATATTTATGACCAAAAATTATATTATGAATGAAATTTTGATATAAAAAAATCCTGTCATTTTTTTTTATTTAAAGTTTGTACATTAAAAAAATTATATTCACAACCGTAAGTTTGCAAGTTAATTTTTTAACTGCAACACAATTCAAGTTAATTTAAATTAGCTCATACATTAAACAATAGTACTGCATAAAAAAACCTCACAAATACGTTCTAATTCAGATTTCATCTTTAAAGCATAGTATGTTCTAAACATTATTAGAAATCAAAATATAACTGATTTACAAACCCAAGTAAGTTGCATAGTCAACAAAAGACAAAAACCCAAATAAGTTATAACAATTCACTAATCAATAAACTATTTATGTCCATGGAGTTAAATTTTCATAGTCTTGATATCCATATTCATTATCTTCATCAGTCGAGATAGGAGAGGAGAACGACGGTTGAAAATGATATTTGGATTGGGAGTATGTGTTACTAGAATTTTTGTCTTTATATATGTCGTGCCTTTTTATTTACAAAAAAATGGATAACAGGTCGAGTGGGCTAAACTGTTTCAGCACTCCGTCCATGACCCAGACATGTCTATAAACGTAGGATCAAGGTCACTCTCCATAAATATAAGCGCAGGTGAAAACCGTTGAACTTCACTGAGTTTTAACTACCAAAGCTCTTTCAGTCAAATAAAAAACCCCTAAGCTCTTATTCCTTTTTCAGTCCAGGAAGGTTTTTTTTCAACGACCAGGAGGTTTAGGTATACTTTCTCTGGTCTCATATAAACAAATATTTTTTTCTGATTCATTAAATAATCAATGTGTCTGATTTATAATATTAAACTAAATACACCAGTTATTCAATAAACTTGAACAAAAAAAGCATAATACGTGTGACTGGAGAGACTTGGCATCCATATATGCTATTTTTCTATCAATGCAGAGAAGACTCGGTACATTAGAAATTTTTTTACAAGTAACTCGTAAATTTGTCATCAAGCCCTTACAAAGATATACCATGAGCTGGTGGTGCATGTGATTATCGAACAAAACATAAGGTTTGAAGAACCAGTACGCTGTACACACTCAACCAACAGAGGAGCAAATTTGACATTCTACAAATGAAAACATGCATCAACAAACAAAAACCAATCACATACCATTAACGGAATGATCCCGCGATTCAGTTCCACAATAAGAGAATGAGCATAAGCTAGTGTCAATTTTTTCCATCAAAGTCTAAAATATTTGGGAAAAGGTGCAATAAAACCAGTACAAACAGCAAGGAAAATATATCCACCCAAGTGGCTCTTAGTTATGAAGTTCTAACACTAACAAAGAAAATTAAGTCTCAAATGACAATTACACTAGTAGACCAGACAAGATGCACTCAAAGCTTACACAATACCACTAACTAGCACAATGGGCATATTATGAAAGCTTCAAGCAACCAGATACAAATTGCAGGCTAATTAATTGCCTACTGCCTCGTATTCTTACCCTGTGCCGCAAGTTTTGCAGCAACTTGCTCTTCAGACAAAGGTAAATAATAGATCCGAGGAGTTGCAGTGGTTTTACGGAAGAGATCATCCAGAGTGACAATAGGTGGGTCCACTTTCTCAGGAAGGGGTGGTGGCGATGGAAGGCGTTCCCTAGCAACTGGTGGGGGCCTTACCAATGGTGGTGGAGGTGGGAGAGTAACTGGAAGATGTTGCTCCCTGTGCTGACGAGGGGAAGGCTCCGGCTGTGAAGAGGGTGGTGCGGAAGGAACTATTGGAGCACTGTTGACAGCAGCAGTTGGAGTGGGAGGAGCTTCTAACTTCATTTTCACTTCTTCAGGATCAACAAACTCAGCAATTAAGAGCCGCCCGCCATTTGTAGGCCATTGCAAGTTATACACAGCATTTCGTGTTTCAATGGCCTCTTCAGTGGACGAGTACTACATCACCAAAAAAAATAGAAGATTACTTAGAAGTTAGAATCATATGATAAATGTAATAGCATATATTGGAATTTACAGTAACAGAAAGGGAGTGAGATAAGAACTGTCTTACAGTAACATAGCAATGGGTCTTTATTTGGTCCATCCAGAAACTGCTAACACTCCCAGTTTTCCCAAGAAGTTCTTGCACTGCTTTTAGGGTAAATGGACGAAGGAACTGATCAATCCTGAGGGAATTTGTTGGGGCTCTTCGAGATGGTGGAACTGCCAAAAGAAACGTTTAGACTCAAAGCAAGAGACAGAAAACACAAACACACACTAATCCCGGCAACAAAGTAAAATCTATAAAATAAGGATACTGTACATTACAGAAAGAAATACAGCTGTACAAATACATACAGCCAGCACCAACAACTAAACCTTCTTCACTCGGCTAATAAGAGATGTGCACAAAATGTATCTTCAAAAGGCAATTAAGAGTATAAGATATGCACAAGATGTAGATTGTGAAGTGTCCAAAATTAAAATCTAACAAGTGCCAGGAATTCATTTGTTTATTAGCTCAAGATACAGAGTAGGAATTGAAAATTAACATTCAGTAATACAACACTTGTTATAGGAGTATCAGTTCTTCATAGATTTTCCGCAGTTTTTATATCCATGTAAACTTACCAATGCGTTCTTTAGGTGTATCATCAGTTGCAGATGAATTAGACCTAGATAAGTTGCGCTTCAGAGTAATTTGCCCGTCCTTGGGTGTAGTAACAGATCTGGGAGTAGTGCTTTGCAGATCTGCTCCTTTAACTGCCTCAGTGTTCCACCTGCGTTGCCTTTTTGCAGGCTCATTGTTCCCAATTAATGTTTGTTCTGTAACAAAAATTCCAATCATCATGTATTTTCTTGCTCGCCCTTTATATGTAAAGAAAAAACATAAGATAAAAAGTATTTCGGTATAAAAAAAATATATGCGTACCAGGATATTTTCGCTTCTCAGTCAAGGAAACAGTACTAATGTCCATATCTTGGTGGGTATCACTGTTTCTTGCGGATCCACCATCTTCCACAACTATTGTTTTGTTGTGCTCCTTCCCCATAAGGACTTCGTTATTCTCAACTTTGTCACTAAGTTCATCATTAAACTTAGAATCATATTGCCTAATTTCAGGCAAGTCCTCTTCCATGGAATCATCACCAGAACTTCTGTCCAAGTTCAACTTTTCTGTATACCCTACATCATCACTACTATTGGTTTTGTTCAACTCTGGACTCGTAACATTGTTGTTATTTTCTTCAACAGATGACTTTTTTTCATGCAGCCCTCCAACATCCACTGAATGCGATTCATCATAAACAGGTACATCATTTCTGGATGATGGTTCTTCCACCATCTCTGGCCTAACATTATCTTGTTCTAATTTGACATTATTAGCAATTATAGTATCCTTTAGTTCATTCTTTTGATTAATTGACACAGAATCAGTAGAAAAAGAATCAGATTTTACTTGAGTCCCTAAACTAGGGTTGACCTCAGATACCTGGTTTTCTGGAGCGGAAGAGTTGGGCATGAGATCGTCACATGGGGGCTTTGTGTCAGACTCCGGTTGGGGCTTTGAGTCCTCACTCTCCAGCTGCGCCTTTGATTCCTCATTCCCTAGCTTGATTGCCGAATCCTCATTATTCTTCTTAGAACTATAAGAATCCTGACCGTCGACCACTACTTCTGTTGATACAGTCTCGGTGACCACAGTCTCAGTTACCGTAACAGTGGTCTCCACATTAGAAGGATGGGCAACAGCCTCCTCTCCCGCGTTAGCAGATTCCACATGTTCACCTTCTAAATCCATTGCCGACACACTATTATTAGCGTCAACTGGGTCAGTGACACCATCCTGGTCGACAATCTTAATGCCGTCATTATCCAAAACATCTGGAACCTTTGCTGCATTATCCGTTTCAAATGGTTCAACTAGACCACTATTCCCCTGTTTAGAAGCTTGAATTGTACCAACCACTTCAGCGTCCAAGTTAATAGTCTTGGAATCTTTTACCTCATCAACTTGAGTGTCCAAACCGTTAGCCTCATCCTTCTTCGTACCCTCGGCAGCCTCCTGTTCGAGGGAAGCCTCAACGACCTCCTTTTTGCGGGCAGCCTCAGCAGCCTCCCTTTCCTCGCGAAGGGCTTCATCCAAACGATTAATTAAATCTTCCTTCAAACCTTTGGTAGCCAACTTCCTTCTTTTCAGTTCCTCTTTCAGCTCTGTAACCTTCCACTTATCAATTGGTTTATCATCCAGAATCGGGTATTTTGAATTCGATGACATTGTATCCAAATTATAATCGACAAAACACCTTCCTTAACCTGAAATCAGACATTAAATTCAATAAAAAACAGGGTTGGGCATTAAATTGAAAACAAACAACAGGATACGACATTAAATCGCATGAAACTAAAATAAATGTGTAAAACAACCTAGGACACAAATTATTTATTCAAATTACAACCTTGTTAAATTACTTTGGTCACACAAATATACCCAAATTGAAAACAGCAGATCCAAGGCAACCCAATAATTTCAAATAACAATTGTTAATAATGAAATGGAAAAATATACGTATAAAAATAAAAAGGATTAATTTTTACTCACAGTGATGATAATTTGGGAGAATCGAGAAAATTGCCTCGCTTCGTATAGCGAAACCCTAATTGGAGAAGAAAACAATTACCGAAGATGAAAAAACAGAAAAAAGCATCGAAAATTAGAGCCACGAACAACGAAATCGAATGCACCCAAATTGATTTACTCCTGAAAACACTGAAGAAGAACAGTGACGAGAAAAATAACAAAAAAGAAACGAAAAACGCGAAATTAAAGGGAAAAATGAGGAAATGGTTTATCGAAAACAATGAATGATAAAAGAAAATGATTGAGATTTAAGAGAGTGTGTGAAATTGGTTCTGTGAAGATTTTCTAGGGCATCATTGTTTTTGTGTTTTGATTTTTAGGGTTCGTGTTATGTGATGATGCCTTACCTGAAGTAATACCGGATGGGTTCTCGTTTCCGCTGCAGTTAGCAACATAGATTTGGTACTTGTTATTCCGATAATACCCTCTAACACGTGGCTATAAGTTGGTGGATAATTTTTCAATAACATACAGAAGATTCTTAGAGCATCCATAATCGAAAACAAAAGAGTCTTTAAATGGGTTTATGTCTTTGTATAGTATTTATATGTAACTTATAAATAAAAGTACTTGTTAGAGTTTTTTTTTTTTTTTTTACAAAAACAAAATAATACGCATTCATTTAAATTGAGAGATTACATCATTCAACACCACTAAAGACATAAAGGATGGATCTATGAACAAACTCACAACATCCAAGTTAATAGCATATAACGGCATAATACCTACAAAAATCCTTATTTATTAATTTTGTTAGGTCTGCAGCAACTTAACCTAATATTTTCTCTCTCATTTGTTTTATTAGGTTAGCAGTAATTTAACCTAACAAAGACAATTTCCTTTGACAGTATTATTTGCAATGACAATTAACAAAAGTCAAGGGCAGTCGCTTAAACATGTTGTATATTTACCAACACCTGTATTTTCTCACGGACAGTTGTATGTTGTTGTTTCAAGAGTTACATCCAAAGAAGGACTAAATATATTGATCACTGATGAAGATGGTGAAGATACCAATGTAACGTCTAACGTCGTATATGATGAAGTATTTCACAATGTGTGATGAAACTACATGTCAATGTACTAAAAATTTCATATTTCTTTTACCGAATTATTGATATGATTACCGGATTTTTTTTTATAATATTTTCAGATTTCATACATTTTATGAAGTATTTTATTTTGTCTACTATTGATTATCATGTGTTATTTTTTCACTGTTACCAATTATATATTGCATTTTATGATTTGTATGTCAATCCCTTTACAATAAACATGTGTGGAGCACGAGTCAAAAATCTAGTATATGATAAAATTAAAGTGACCGGAATATCCATGGCCTCCGGATCTGCAACGTTGACGCCCAAATCTTTGATTGAATAATCGATCTTTCAATATGAATCAAATGAACACCGCACGAAGACGGGAAATCAAATAACGCCGCACAAGACGACGAACAACAAACCACCACACTTAGATGATGAAATCACAAAGAAAAAAACCTAGATCTATGTGAAAATCACTTATTTAGATTGAAACAGAGAGAAAAGGATGAAGAGGGGTGATTTCAGGTCAAGAATTGAGCCAAAACCACCCCTCAATGAAGAAACTGTAAGAAAAAACCTAGAGAAATAAAACTAGGGTCGGCTTGCGGCTAGTACTTGTTAGAGATTTAATGACTTCAAAAGTGTTGAACTAAAAAAAAAATCCTTAAATAGGTCAACTAATATATAGTTTAAAATGTGTATTTAGAAAATAAATAAAAAGAAACCGAAGAAAATAAATGATCGCATGAACTTGAGACTGTGGGACCAATTTTTATTTACTTTTTTCTATAGTAATTGTGGGCCTCGTTAGTTTATGAAGGGATGTAATCCTTGTATAGTTGTTGGTAACTAATAGACACCCATTTTTTTCTTCCTTCAATGGGTCCTAAACAGGTTGAGGTCTTTATTAAGTAAAAGACTCCTTATTGGAGATGCTCTTAGAACACTTAGTTAAACAAAAGGACTCAAAAGCATTGTTCAAGGTCACAATATTTGCTTGGCAACTTCTGCATGATAGGTTACCTACTCGTCTTAACCTGTTGTATTGAAAGGTGTTAGTTGACCAGGAGAACGTTGTTTGCGTGTTTTGCGGACGATTGGTGAGTCAGTGTGTCATCTTTTTGTCACTCGCTCTGCGACTCTTTCAATTTGGTATGATATTTCTAAGTGGTTAAGGTGGGAGTTAGTTCTTCATCGCAACATCGTATGTCATTTTGAGAGTTGTGGGGTTGGGGAATAGGAAGAGAGATAGTCTGGGTTTGTTGTTGATTTGGCTTGTTGTTGTGTGAACGGTGTATATCTCTTGCAATGATATAATATTTGGTTGAGGAACTCTGATTATCGAGTCATTAATGGATCGGGGAAGTTCTCCTCTTGGAAGTGGTTCGAGGAAAGAGTATTGGTAGCCTCTGCTCCTTTAACGAGTGGGGGGTGTAGCCTATCATGTGTTAGTGTCGGAGGATGTGTGGTGGTTGTGGGTCCGGGACCCTGGGTGTGTTAGTGTGGTTAGCTGGTTGTGCTTGCCTGACTCCTCAGGGTGGTTCTCGCCTTTTGTTTTCCTAGGTCTGATGTTTCTATGTGGGACCTCTTATTATGACTTTTTGGTTTTTTGGTGTTTGTAGGTAATATTTTCTTCATGTAGAGTGAGGAGTGTTTGTTTTTGCCTCAGTACCTTTGGATTGTTGTTTTGTAGTTGTTTTTCTCATATGTTTGTACCTTTGGATATATCGTCATTCAAAAAAAAAAAAAACTTTGTTAAACAAAAGATAAAGGCTTAATTGCCTTTTGAGGCAGTCTATGTGTCTGAATTTGTTCTATTTATTTACTTCTACTTAATTTATTCAAAATATTAAAGAGTGTCTTTGAAACATTATTTAGGAAAATTAATATACAAATGTTGTATTAGAAAATGTTGAAAATGTATATCCACCTTTTTGAAAGCAACAAAATTGTCGTTATCAACAAAAAAAGTTTTACTCTTGGTTTATTACATGAAAGAGATAGACATGAATGAAATATTAGTGGAATTCACTTAATAAACACAATTTTACTAATTTATCATCCGTGTTTATTTGTCTTGTAAGATGGTAAATAAATGGAGGAAACTCATACTTCAATCTTTTATGTTGGTAAATCAAGTGTATCATTTTCGTCCAACTACAAAGATTAACCCTCTCAGAGTAACTAAGATCTATTTATTTTTAAGAAGCTAAATTAGCCCACTCAAATTGGCATTGGAGAGAGTCGAACATAAGACCTTGAGAAGGAACACACTCTCAGGTCCCAAACAAAAACCACCAGACCAACCTAAGTGGGTTAACTAAGATCTATTTAAAGAGTTGACATCTTCCAATAAATGTTTTTCCATACACCGGTCAAGGATCGAACCTCAGGGTAACTAAGGAGAATGGTGACATCTTGCTTATTTGTGGCATGATTTTTGCTTAAAATAATATATTTTACCCCAATCATTGCTCTTACGTACAATCCACCTCCACGATTAGAGCAGCGTATCACCCTCATCTGATAGTTCACCATCTCTATCGATACTTGGCACTCCTCCACCATCACATATAACACCTCCCTATTGTTGGAATACATACGTTCTTTACCGAAAGAGGTTTGCGACTTGAATTAAAAAAAAAAATTGTGCAAGATTTCGAGTTAACATCCCAGCTTGTGGAACTCTAACTCAACAAATTGAGTATTGCTACATGCATAAAAAAAATTATAAATGTGAACTTTATGATGGCCTAAATCATGAATAGTCTATTGTTACTTAAGGTGGAAAACAGCGAGACAAAGAGTTTATTTCAAACTATAAATTGGGTTATGTGTTAGGTTTCATAATGGTTTATTAGCTAACTATGAAATAATCGTTGATAGATACAATAATATATAAGCAGATGTTTCTTATTTAGGATTTATTATTTAACAACGTCATAGATAATCATTTTTTAGTTTATCAAACCTCTTGGCGCAGTTCACTAAAAGGAAAACAACTGTATAAATTCACGTTCTACCAAAAGAAACCTATAGATATAACTTGACCTCAAGTTTTTGACCATGTACCTACTTGTATTTATCATGTTATTGAAACTATAATGATTGAACTTCAGTTTCGTAAAATAAAGGTATATATTTGTAGAAAAATATTAACATTGTTACCACATCATATATTTAATGAATCTAGAACAACGAGTTATAAAAAAAAAACTAAGTGCAAAATAAATGACATATTTAGATACACCCTGCAGAATATAAATGACATATGGTGTGTTAATTTCTCGCAGTAATTTTTTCTTTAAAACAAGAAACTTGTATTCACAAAGTCATACATTAAATTTGCTAAAGTGAATCACCTATCAAAGCACTCATTCCAATGCACCACTTAAAAGTAATTAATTGAGTTGATTTTAATGTAAAGGTCAATATCATCTACTAAAATACTCTTGTTAATTGTATTTAGTGAAATAGTTAAATTGAATGAAATTCAATAAATAAAAGTATAATAATGAATAATAATAATAATAAATGTTGCATTAGTATTCTAAAGTGACAATTATTTTGAGATAGAGAACAAATGGTAGAGTAACAAATAAAATGAGACGGAAGGAGTAGATCACTGGTGTTAAATCAACTGCATCAAATACCCTTTTTACATGACCTTCATATAATCCCTTGTTTTTTACACAAAAGAACGTGATTATTGTTGTATGATATGTGAAAAAGTTACTTTTGTGATCACGATACAATTTTAATATTAATTTAGAAATTTAATACAACACCAATGGCATGTTTGGTGGTGTTGGTCGTATGATGAATATTATCATTTGATGGATTGTAACAAAATGGTAGATACCGGTTATAACATTTTATTGTATTTAGAGATGATCATGAGTGATATATCTTGTAGAATTCAAGAGACAGTCCTATACAAAGAGCTAGTATCGAAGGATGATTACCTTTGTTACTGTCTAGCTTTTCAGCCACACAATTAATTGCCTAAAGGGGAATGGTTAAATATTTAAATGGTCGAGGACATAGACCTTTTAAATGAGCTTAACACAATAGTTCAACTCGTCATGATCCATTCAAAAATAAAACATATGCAACAATTGATTAGTGTTTAATATCAATCGACCATAATTTATGTTAATAATGATTCATAAGAATATGATACTTTATTCTATCATACATATTCCTTTATTTTTTAAAAAAAGTTTTTCCATCAATTTGGGGTAGATATATCTGGGTTAGAATATCTTATGAGACCCTCCCGCACCTCGCACAACAAGGCGAGTCAATCCAATGTGGGTCGGATTTCCCCATTTTGATGGTCATCGTGTCACGTAGTAAAAACAATTTGATAGCTACCATGGTAAGATAAAGTAGTCTCACACTAATGAATATTAGTATACTCTTTGAGTTAAATATTGTTTGAGAATTCATACAGAGAAATTAAATCACATTTCTCCATCATATTCTCCGTGAAGCCGATAGCTCGTAATTTAGATAATTTGATTGTGCCCTATCAACCATTGTCCAGTCAATCCTTAAGCTTATTAATTAATTCTATTGGCGTTCCCTTTGTAGTTATAATCCTCTTTTTTCTTTTTCTTTTTGTCACGTAATAGAAAAGACATAGATATACTAAAACGTGCCTCCATTTTCTGATGAGAAAAAAAGAACCACAAATACCCCAAAAGTTTTTTGTAAATCTAAATAGCATGCCCATATGTAATGACCATCTAAAGGGATCTCCATCTTTATTCACTCCTGACAATGTTGAAATTTTAATATCTTTAACATGGTTCAATATATCTTGATGCATTAAAACTTTGAAGTTGGGTCCCTGTATGATTTTTTTCCAGTAAAGTCGTTGTAAAAAAGGTTCAAGTAACCAGGAAATGATAAGAGAGTCACACTCTCTTAAATTTTACATGTAATTTTATTATTACAGAGACTTAGAGATTCCAAATTTATCACGTCCCGACCATATTTGATATTTTTCCGGTCAAACGGTTGTAAGACAAATATAATGATTGAACTTGAATAAGCTAAAATAAATCATTTAGAATTCCTTCCTACAGGTAATCAGATAACAGTTTAATATTGTGTGCCTTGTGAGAAGTATGAAGGTTGTGTGTACTTTTTGCATAAGTAACGCATATGTATGCACATGTGCAGACTCACAATATGTATATATAACACATATATATTAACTTAAATATTTGTTGCCTCTAACAAAATAGGTTCATGTATGACTGCAACACTTTTGCTCCCTTAAGGTCACCTACAAACTCAGGCTGTGAACATGATATCTAAAAAGATAAATGTGTTTCATGTATAGTGACTCACATGCCCATATACAATGATTCTCAAGGGTCGTTGTTTTATTAACTCAAGATGGTATTCATATTCTTAGGTGTTCAATTAAAGAGATAATAGTTTGAGTCCATATTTACTCTCTTTTCTACCATACAATTTTTTGTGTGGAGCTCAACATGGTTTGATGCATCTAAACTATAAGTTTGAGTCCTTATGAAAATTTTCCCAATCAAATTGTTGCAAGACAAGTTAAAGTAACCAAGAAATGTTATGTCGTGTTCCCAAAATTTCATACGTAATCTCATTTTTATTATTAAAAAGATCAAGTGATTTCGAATTTATCATGCCATACTGCGTATTTTTCTAGTCAAATGATTGTAATATAAATTCAATGATTAAACTTGAAGAAACAAAAATAAATTATTTAGAACTTCTTCATACGAGTTCTAGATGAAAATTGGATAATGCGTGTTTTGTACGGAGTATGAAGGTTGTACCTTACTTTTTTTATAAGTAGTGCACTCACACGCACACATGTGTACTCACAATATGTGTGTGTGTGTGACATACATGCTAAGTTAAATATTTTCTCGATTATTTTGGCGAACACAAAATTTATCATGATTTTACTTGGTCAAGATCATGCAGTATCTATGGAAGCTGAGAAGTATGCAAAGTCAATCATTTTGTGCCTCTTTGCACATGGCTTAATACAATGTCTAAATAAATTTCTACAAGTTCAAAACACCATACTCCCAACGATGCTTATTTTAATGGTGGCAGTATCACTTCGTTTTTCTATTTGTTGGGTGATGGTTCATAAGTCAAGACTAGGGAAGAGAGGTGTGACCATAGAAAATTGTGTATTGTATTAGATAAATGCTATATTACTATCAATATATGTCAAGTCGTCGTCGTTGAGCAAAAATTCCTGAAAAGGCTTTTATAAGAAAAGTGCATACGCTTATATTTTAATTTTTATCTATCATAATGTATTTTATATAATTTTTTATTTACATGCAATAATCTTGACTGTAGAGGAATTTCTAACCTTTACAATCATTTTTTATTTATTTTTCTGATCAGAATAATTGTAAGATAAACTCAATGATTAAATTTGAATAAACTATAATAAATTATTTAAAACTTCTCAAGATAAGCTATAAGATGAAAGTTCAATAATGTTTGCCTTGTGCGAAGTTTGAAGGTTAGGACAAAATTTTATTATCAATAACTCACAAATGCACGCACGAGCATGCACACACACACATACACTGAGAATCAGTTGTTTACATTAGAATGGCGAGAACACTCATAAACATTTAGATAAAAAAAATAATGATATATATTAAAAGTCTTACATGTGTCTCACCATATTCTATCAATTTTCATGAACTCATTCCACTGTTCATCTTCTCCCACAATGCCATTCAACAACAACACTTTCATTTAACCTTAGTTTCTCCCACAAGAGGTCAAGGATGTCATCATACTTGAAGACAAAATCACTCTTTGGAATTGTTGTTAACTCGGCGCTCAAATCTCTAAGACTTTCCAAATTTGGGAGCTCGACTTTCAATGATAGAGTTCTTCTTTTCTCAGAGCACATGTTCAATTTGTTAGACACTTGCAACACAATTTTAGCCTTTGCATCTCCCTTAAACAAACTTGCATATCAAGAAAATGATTTCATGTATGTGGTTGCAATGCATGTATGCTTTGTATGAGTATGGATGATTGGGAAACAAAAATTAAAGGGAAGGCTCCCTATGAGAGCTTTGTTTTATTTGCTTTCTATATCAGGGTTCTCGCTAAGGATAGTTCAACGGTTTTTTGAGTTAGGAGTACCTAGAGTCATGGAGACATCTCATAATTTTGCCATAATAACGGGTTAACCATTATACGACAGCCTTCCAGTAATGCGGCTCTTCTAGGTAGGGTTTGTACCAACCAAAACGAGATGTCTACTTCAAAAGCTAATACATACACCAAAATTCAAAGAGGTTCTAAGAAGAAAGTCCTTAGAGTTAGGGGTCCAATTCGGAATTTCGCCATAATAACGGGTTGACTATTATACGATCGACCTTTCAACGAAGAGGACCGTCTATAAGCGGGGTCTTCATATTGACTAAACAATATGTTTATCTCGAAAGCCAATACTATGCAAACCACCATCCTAAACCTAGGTTTTTCAAGCTCATATGTAGAGCTCCACTCAAAAGTGTTTTGAACAGCACGACCCCAATACAATAGCACCATAATATAAATGCAAGAAAATAAATAAAGCAAAAATAAAATAAAGCAAATAAGTTCAAGGATAAACAAAAACGGCAAGCAAAGGAACTAACACTAAAAGCTAAACTAACTAACTATGTTTGATTCTCTAAATGTTCCCAAAATTTCATACGTAATCTCATTTTTATTATTAAAAAGATTAAGTAATTCCAAATTTATCATGCCATATTGCGTATGTCAAATGATTGTAATATAAGTTCAATGATTAAACTTGAAGAAACAAAAATAAATCATTTAGAACTTCTCCATACGAGTTCTAGATGAAAATTCGATAATCCGTGCTTTGTACAGAGTATGAAGGTTGTACTTTACTTTACTATAAGTAGCGCACTCGCACACACACATGTATACTCACAATATCTATGTGTGCGCGTGTGACATACATAGCAAAAATTCTTGAAAGGGCTTTTCCCAAGAAAAGTGCATACACTTATATTTTAATTTTTATCTATCATACTGTATTTTATATAATTTTTTATATACGTGCAATAATCTTGACTGTAGAGGAATTTCTAACGTCTACAATCATGTATATTTTTTTTCTTCTGATCATAATAATTGTAAGATAAATTCAACGATTAAATTTGAAGAAACTATAATAAATTATTTGGAACTTCTCAAGACAAGCTATAAGATGAACGTTCAATAGTGTTTGCCATGTGCGAAGTTTGAAGGTTATGCCAAACTTTTATTATCAATAACTCACAAATGCACGCACGCGTGCGCAGACACACATACAGTGAGAATGAGTTGATTACGTTAGAATGGCGAGAACACTCAAAAATAATGATATATATATATATATATATATATATATATATATATATATTAAAAGTCTTACATGTAGCTCACCATATTCTATCAATTTTCATGAACTCATTCCACTGTTCATCTTCTCCCACAAAGCCATTCAACAACAACACTTTCATTTAACCATAATTTCTCCTACAAGAGGTCAAGGATGTCACCATACTCGAAGACAAAAGCACTCTTTGGAATTGTTGTTAACTCGGCGCTCAAATCTCTAAGACTTTCCAAATTTGGGAGCTCGACTTTCAATGTCATAATTCTTATTTTCTCGGAGCACATGTTCAATTTGTTAGACACTTGCAACACAATTTTAGCCTTTGCATCTCCCTTAAACAAACTTGCATATCAAGAAAATAATTTCATGCATGTGGATGCAATGTATGTATCTTTTTATGAGTATGGATAATTGAAAAACAAAAATTAAAGGGAAGGCTCCCTATGAGGGTTTAGTTATATTTGCTTTCTATACCAGGGTTCTCACTAAGGATTGTTCGATGGTTTTTTGAGTTAGGAGTTCCTAGAGTCATGGAGGCATCTCATAATTTTGCCATAATAACAGGTTAACTATTATACGACAACCTTCCACGAGTGCGTTTCTTCTAGGTGGGGTTTGTACTAACCAAAATGAGATGTCTACCTCAAAAGACAATACAAACACCAAGATTAAAAGAGGTTCTAAGAAGAAAGTCCTTAGAGTTAGGGATCCAATTCGGAATTTCGCCATAATAACGGGTTAACCATTATATGAACGACCTTTCAACGAAGAGGACCATCTCTAAGCGGGGTCTTCATATTAACTAAACAATATGTTTATCTTGAAATCCAATACTATGCAAACCACCATCCTAAACCTAGGTTTTTCAAGCTCGTGTTTAGAGCTCCACTCAAAAGTGTTTTAAACAACACGACCCCAATACAATAGCACCATAATATAAATGCAAAAAAATAAATAAAGCAAAAATAAAATAATTCAAATAAGATCAAGAATAAACAAAAGCAGCAAGCAAATGAACTAACACTAAAAGCTAAACTAACTAACCAGGTTTGATTCTCTAAATGTTGAAGGTGAGAAAAACACAGGAAGGGAGGGTTGAATTATGTTTTCTTTTTCTCGTTTTCTCCTACTGAAGTCACTGTTCAGAAGCAGATAGAGTTCAGCTTCTAAAGTGATAATCAAAATCTAAATGCAGCGGATAAAAATATATA
>Ga0315914_1000908_pt1 | contig 41513 bp, 20 predicted proteins | sample MpolenodulesMG_FD_203920 | JGI IMG/M metagenome (GOLD analysis project Ga0315914, IMG submission 203920) | Medicago polymorpha root nodule microbial communities from Los Angeles, California, United States - elongated nodules | ecosystem: Host-associated > Plants > Roots > Nodule | place: USA... | reverse complement strand
CAATTTGAAGAAGGACTATATAAAGGGAAAAAATCACTATGGACAAAAGTCGCTAAAAAAGTTAGAAGCAAAAATCACATCACAATACTTGAGAGGACATAAATCGCTAAAATAGTTAGAAGTGAAAATCACAATACTTGAGATGACAAAAGTGCAATTAAACCTATTTTTAAATAGTTTTCATCCGTTGGTATAGGGGTCCTAAACACCACCGTCTACAAGTTCTAAATTTTCCCAGCTTAAAAATTAAGGGTTTGAAAGAGAGATGAATTAATTGAAATACAAAATAATAATCCTTTTAATTGTAATATTCTCTTACATTTATAGATATCAATTTAAATGAATAAATAAATTATTTTTTCCACACATTTTAGTAGCAAAAAATCTCACAAACCATTTTCTACTGCACCAACCCTCCTCAACCACTTTATTACTTGCAATATATTTCATCGGTTAACAGTGGTCCACAACTACTCATAGAATTCTCTCCAACCATTGACTATATAGAGGTAACAAATTATAAGATAAATGTGTTCCGCAGTTAGTGGAAAAAAGTAAGAAAGCATCAAATTTGTAATATAAAATAAATTGTGATACGAGGGGAATTTCAGAGGAGGCCGGAATATGATGAAGACACCTACGCAAACGGCAATGCGAATTTGTTCGTGGAGATGGTGTATAACCTGCAAAATACTTCAACACTCGAGTTAATATGCAATTAAGGTGAGCATGAAGTAATACAGAGGGGTAGACTAGTATCCATTGGTGGCGAATATTGTTATATTTGCGTAGGCACATAATTTAGGGATCGACATTGGATGCATCTTACTGTTATGATTGAGTGACTTTTAGGGTTTGGTTGCAAGAGTAGAGGGAAATGAAGGGAGGGCATTTGGAGCTGAAGAAGAGAAAGAGAGATACGAGGGAATCGTCTACATTATTTGAATGAGCGATTTTTTATAGAATGATAAGAGTATCATAAGAACATGTAAATGAATTGAAGAAGTTGCTTAAACTCTCCAAAATCTTCGCCAATAGATTTTTTTAAATTTCTTCAAATAAGGAAGATTTTGTATTACGAAGAAAAATAAACTCCACAAATCCCTCTCTTCCTTCCATTTTTTTCCCTTTCCAAAACCATCCCCTTTTCTTCCCTCCCCTCTAAACTCGCAAACAAACCCTAATGCAAGCTTAGGAAAACAGGCTCCGAAAGTCGACTAGTTTGAAGTTTCTTAAAATTTGTTGGGCAAATTTAGACAAAATTATGTTTTCCCATTCTTAACCATACTTCTAAACCAAATCAATTTTTAAGAAATATGGAGGGATTGAGAAAACTATGATATGATAATTCCTTTTTAGGCCTTCCGTGTTGCTATAAAGCCCCCAATTTTATCAAGATATCTTCCGATAATATTTTGTGTGTTTTGAGCAATAGAAGGGCCTAATGAGCAACCATCCTATCATATTAGTTTGGATTGTACTTTGATCCTCCAAAACATATCGTACTGGGTTAATTTTCGACTTGGCTCATATGCAACGTTTGCTTCTTGTCTGAAAGAGATGATAATTAAATGAAGGAAAATGGTAACAAATACCTAAAGAAAACATAGTATTAATGCATTGGAACTTATGTAATCAATTCTTTAAAAGTCTCAAAAGTGGATCTTTCAATACAAACATTCATCTTATAGGTTTTTTAATAAGTGTATTGAGGACACTTGTTAGTTTAATCTCTAATTTAAATAATTATGAAAGGAAAGTCATCATAGAAAATGATAAGTACGTACGTACTTAGTTATAACTAAGATGCTCTTTCTGAACTAGTGAAACATATAGGTGAAAATATCAACAACAGCCATCATAATAAAGTAAGAGTTGAGAAAAAATGTCACAATAATTAGAAATTTTATAAGGCATCGGTTGTTCTATTGGCCCAAAGATAAAGGTACATAAAGGATAAAGTTGTGGTTTTTTTTTTTTGTTCGAAAAAGTTGTGGTTGTTTAAATGTACCGCAGGTACTGCCACTAATTGAAGATTTTAAATTCTAGTTATAGCAAAAGAATATTCTTTCTTTGTGCCAAAAAGGAGAGTATTATCTCTTCTTTCCGTCGCATTTGAAAGAAAAAAAAACCTTAAAATAGATTTTGTTTTTTGGGTCTTAGATGAGTGGTAATCCACTGAAATTAAACTCACACACTACAGTGAGGTCCCGGGTTCGAATCCGGGTCACGACGTTCAGCCTTCCAATTTCGGCATTTGTCAGTTGAGTTAGGACTTCCAGACACCTTAAAATAGATGTTATTTTAAAAGAAAAAAATTGTCGCGACCAAAATTTCACCCCTTAATTAAGGTGAATAAGTCGTGAATTCGGGTAATGGTAGATACAAATTATTACACATTTCTAAAAACTTTTTGTAAACCATATTTGATGTAATGGTATCATCTTCACCATTTTCATTCGTTATCAATGTCTTCAAACATTTTCCTGAGATCACTCTTGAAATTGCAACATATAATTAACCATATGAGAATATTGGTGTTGAAAGATATACTCTGACATGTTTAAATGATTGTCCTTGCAACCTTGATTCCAATTGAAAACTCTTCCTTGACATCTCAGTTTCGTCTTCCTCTCTTCCACATATCACTTTATCATGATTCAGTTTATCTCTCTGATTTATTTTTCTTCCCTCTTTTTTTTGCCTCTTTCTCATCTTTCTTTTTCAATTCCATTTCTTGATCATTTATTTTTCTCCCACTCTTCATCTTTTATTTTTCATTTCTACACATCTCTAAATATTTGTTCTTAGAGATTTAGAATTTGAGGATAATTTTTTTTATTTAATTGGTTTGTTTCTCATCCATCTATCTCTTCAAATTTCAGTTTCTACTTGCAAATTAGAGGCACATTATGATCTATAAAATATTTTGTTAGTGAGATAATTGGATATATGCATAAATGAGATAATTGAGATTACTATGCGTTAATATCACATGTCCTTTGTAAAATTAAGTCATTTTTGGTAGAAAAAAAAAATATCTACAAAAATTCTTGTGCATTGAAATTAGAAAACTAAATTAATTGAATGTTAAATTGATTGAAAGTGGATGGATATTGAAAACAAATTAACCTTCTGCACGGATTTTGTAGAGCTTTATATATAACTATGAAATTGACTACATTATTACTTTTATAGTTATATTCAGTATGATGTTATTAAATTGTCTCAAAAAGCAACATAAATAAAAGATGGACTGCACTAAAAAATATAAATCAAAAGAAAAAATATATTCAAAAGTCTGCACTAAAACATTGGTCCGAACCGCAAAGGTCGTTAAATCTATAAAAATAAAAAGGAAAAGAAATTGATATATGGTAATTGAAAGAAAAAAATAATAATGAAAAAGAACTGCTATGTGGTAACCGAAAAAAATAATAATAAAAAGGAACTGTTATGTAGTAATTGAAAGAAAAAATAATAATGAAAAGAAACTAGCGAACTGCTATAAAAAAAGGAATTGCAATGGCGTTAATGACTTTAAAATAATAAACTTTTCATGTGCTATCTGATTCAATTCCTTGCAAACCCTTTTTTTTCATAAAAATCAATTTAGCCCGCCTAAAAGGGCGGGGTTATGGTTATTAGGTTCAATTGCATGATGATGAGAAATGATTTAGGGATTGTGAAATTGAAAGAAATAAGATCCAAGATTTGTGCTGAATACATAACATTGAAGCAATCACATGTTATCAATAACGTTAGTGCCCTAGTGGTAAGAGTTGTGAATTGGAAGCATGTGGTACCTGGTTCAATCTCCGGCTGTGTCAACACTAGATACAAATAATGAGCTATCATGTGGAGTTGTTTAGGAGGAGCTCCAAGAATACTTAGAAATGTACTAAGGTAAAAATACATTATTTTGGCAAAAATGAATCTGATACCTTTGGTCTCATAAGTTCTCATGTTATAGCCTTTTTATTGCCCTTCATTTCTCAACGATTGTCCATGTTTTCCTCTTAAAGTTCTCAAGCGGCCTCCAACATGCCGTGCTTATTGTGGGTTAAAGTCGTCATTCAATCTAGAACATTGTAAAGTTTGTGCGGTTTTTTTTTTTTTGCACCTTAACGATGAGTTGAATGAAGATGGACGGTCGTTTGAAAGTTTTACTATAACCCACCATTGATGCCAATGTTCACGTCTGTAAAAACAAGATACAAATGATGATATATCATGTGGAATGAATCTGATAAGTTATAATAGTGTTTAGAGTCTATCAGCTACCACTGAGCCAATAGAGATAGAGTGAAAGTCGCTGTGAAAATCAATTCTTAAATCAGTGACAATTATAATATTAAGAGTCTCACATTGAATAGATAAAAATGTTCGATGCTACACATAAGTCATACGACTCTCAAACCAAGTTGACTAAGCCCTATCAACAAACTCATGAATGCAAATTGCACAATAAAATGATCCATGAATAGCAATAATAGTATCGATTAAAACCAGAATTAGGCAAAAGGCCACCTTCCTATAGAAAAAAAAGAAAAGATCCACCTTAAAAGTCAGATTAGCACACTTTACAAACCGTAATGCCTGAATGTCATTTTACACTATCCCAAACTTAGTTTGCTATAAATCATGTTTTTTGCATGTGGATGACACTGTAATAGAACATGGCACAATTTCAGGAAAAGAAAAACATGAGAACGAGACACAAGAATAATGTGCACTTTATGAATTTAAACACCTGACCAATGAATGTCAATGCGATGACTGACTGACCAAGAAAATTTTCACACTGTGAAATGAAAGCGAATTTTTTTATGGACTTTTATGAGTTTTTTGTTTTGTTTTGTGAACATGATGAATGAGATTTCAAAGTAAGAGTAGTTATGAAAATAATATGTATCGACTTATAAAATATTTATTACAATATTTTCAATTTAACTTGGCCTAGCTTATTGTGTGATAAGCTGACCCCACAAATTCAAAATCATAATAGTTTAGTTTTATTTCCCTCCACTTATTTGAGACGTTTCAGATGCTAAGTGTGGATAAATCAAAATCAAGATTTAAGTTTTGGTTTGTTGCGTTGTAAATCCTACTCCGTTAATATTTGATTATATTGTTAGCACATGTTTAGTTGCATATTTTTTTTTGAGAGAAGCACATGTTTAGTTGCATGTTTAATAAACCGAACATGTATGTTGGTTTGCTTATACTTGAGGTCGGAAAGAGATTTTTTTTTTTTTTTTATCCTCGTGAGTTTACCTCAGTTGGTATGGACAATGCATAATATATGCAAGGTTCAGGGTTCAAACTCTGGCCACCACCAAAAAATATGACACTATTTTTTTTTGAAAGATGTTCATATGACACTTGTTAACTGAACCATTTATTTATATATTTGGTTGAAATCTTAATATTATTAAACTGATAAGGTCTGAGATATATTTGTTTATCTCTTTATGCTCATTTTAGTGGTAATTTTGTAATTATTTATTCCCTAAAAAAAATTTGTAATAATTTATTAAGTTTTCTTACTTGCATTCTGAGGAATTATTTTAATTTTTTCTAACATTCTCTTTGACACTCTCTTATCGGGTGAAATTTATATTGGTTTCACACTTTGAAAATGGATTTCAAATAAAATAGTAAGACTCATATAGGTTTCATCTAATAAAAGAGTGAGTGTTAGAGAGGGTGATAAAAACAAAATGTTCTTAACATTTCTCTTTTAGGCAAATTCTTATTTACCATGAACAAAAGGTGAGAAGAGCTACGCGTATTGAGCTGACACCAATCCAAATCATTCACTCGTCTTTCATTTTATATGTATGGATATAGCGTAAATAGTGAAAGACAAACAAATGTTTTTTTATTAGTGTCAACCTAGTATGGATAACTCACATAAATAAACACTAAGAGGCAGGCCTGGTCTTGGGGGTGCGCAAACAGTTCAACCAAGTCGGGCCTCTAAAAGTTATGGGCCTAAAAAAAATTGAGTCTAATATCCACACCCCACTTAAATAAAAAAATATATATGTTATTTCTTTTTCTTTTTTTGATACACGTTAGAGTTTTTTTATACTCTAATTCTCCTTTCTAGACATAAATCCGATGCTAACAAACCACCACCAATTTGTATAATTAGTCAATTTGGAAAGCTATTTAATTAAAAGAATCACAACAATCATTTTTTTCCGCATATACCATTCGTTTTCTCCTTTCCCACAACGGAGGAGTGACAAATCCAAACGACACCGTTTGGTAAATTTCACCTCTCTTTCACTTATTAATTTTTTATTTTGTTTCATATTTAAAAGTTCTATTGATTCTGATTTTTTAATAAAAGTTTAACTACACAAAAAATTCGATATTATTTTACCGACGGCCTATTTTAAAATGAGAGCCGAGCCTCATATTTTATAGAAACGACCTTGCTAAGAGGATTCAAACCTAAAACCATAAGCCTAAACCACTTGACCAGTTCATTTAATATTAAGATACATTAATGCCTTTATTAATAACTCTCTTTAGTCAAAAAAAGTGAAATAAAAATGAATAGCTCTATTAGATTTCCAATGTCAATACATATCTATTTCCTCCGTTACGATATTTTGGCTATTTCACACGTATTAAGAAAAGTAATTAATATTGTATGATAAAGATATATTATGAGTTGTTTTACAAAATCGTCCTTAATAAATGGTATCAGAAAGATAAATTAAAAAATTGAAAGAAGAGATAATAATAAATAGTTAAGGATATTATAGGTAAAGTAACATTAATATTTTATTGGTATTGTAAAGAGACATATAATTTAGAGCAATTTTTTTTCTTTAAATGACATATAATTTAGGATGGAAGGAGTAATATTTACATTGTTAGTTACAATGAGGATATATACTCTCTTTAGTCTACACTAGAAATTTAGTAAAATAAGTGGGGAACTTATATATAATGCGATGTTCATACTAACTGACTTATGTTCACGTAAAAATTATCATATAAATAGATGTCTAAGTAACACAACTCTTTTTAAAATATGCATAAAATGTGTCTTATAAATACGGGCGGTTGTGAGTAAATTAACATTTAGGTTTGTACAAAAAAAAAAGGAAATGATAACCTGTGTCCTTGAGGCACGATTTAGAAACTAAACATAGAAACATTTTCTTGTAAATTGTACATTCAATGTATTAAAATTTTATCTTTTCAATACAAAAGTTATGTTTTAATTTCTTTTTTAACTTCTTAATTTATGCTCTTAGGACACAAGTTAGCATGATCCAAAAAATAAATAGTTAACGTTTTTGTCCTTCAAAACTATTAACATTTGGTGGGCCATTCACATCCATGCACAGAGGTCAACCAATTTGACTTTGGGGATTGAATAGTTAATTTGTTGAATTCATTTCAGTTGCTAATATAACAGTTTCAAACTGAAACTAACTAATACTATCATGCAACAAACCACTTTATCAAATCCACAAATTACGATAAAAATTAATGGACCCCACATAATTGATGTAATATTAATCACGCCATCACTCTCGGCTTTTTTCTATCTATAAAACTCCTTTATTCACCCTCCAACTTCACCACAAACTATCTTTATACCTTCAATTACTCTTCCAAAAAAAAAATGACTTTCCATTCATACTTTCTCATTCTTTTTGCTCTTTCTCTTGTAATCCCAAATTTTGTTTCATCCTCTTCAGTTCAAGACCCTGAACTTGTTGTGCAAGATGTACAAAGGTAATAACATTTCTTTATTTCTTAATTATGTTGTGTTATGTGTACTCACTCTTGCTACATTATTCATTTCATGAGTATTTCGATCAACAATTTCATTAAGTGCTTACTCAATATATATAAAAGTTTATTGCATAAAAGTTTGTGGATTTGATTCATATGTAATGTCCAAAAACATTGCATAAAATATGTTTACACATATCCAATGACATATGATAAAATAAATATTTTTTGCATCTAACATAACAAATTGATATCATAGAGTAGTTTGTTTGAATGCATGTGTAACTTTTTTTACACTATCAATGCATAACAATTAATCTCAAAGCTCATATATGTGTTATTTCTACATTTGATTATAAAATCAAAATATCTCAATATTTGCTGAGAATAAACTAAAATCAGTTTATAAAAAATGTTGTGAGTTATTTTTATAAACTCTTCTAAATACGAGTTTAATAGAAGTGCATTGTTGGTGTAAGACCATTTTACACCGACATCCAATGATAATTCACCACATTGTCATATAAACCCATTGTCTTTGGCTTGTTAAAAAAAGTCAAGTTAGTTTTTTTTTAAAGGTCAAGTTTTTGTTTTTAATTGGTTGTTAGTGTAAAACTAGTTATCCCTTTTCTCTTCAAACATTTATATGTAAATACTTATGTCATATAACAACTTCAAAGAGTTTAATCACTATACATTGACGGTGTAAAATTATTTTACATATCAATCTGTTGTTACATTAATTAATGACGTTAACTTCAACGCCTAGTTAATTACATATTATGAAAACAAACTAAATTTTAATATAATAATTGTAAGATTTGAATTACTTAGTTAAATTAATTTTAATTTCTCTTCTTGCAGGAGCATCAATGTCTCTAGGTCTAGGAGAAACTTGGGCTATTTATCATGTGGAACTGGCAATCCAATTGATGATTGTTGGAGATGTGACCCAAATTGGGAGAACAACCGACAAAGACTAGCTGATTGTGCAATTGGATTTGGAAAAGATGCAATTGGTGGTAAAAATGGTAAAATCTACATTGTCACTGATTCAGGTGATGATGATGCAGTAAACCCTAAGCCAGGAACATTAAGGTATGGTGCAATTCAAGATGAACCATTATGGATCATATTCAAAAGAGATATGGTAATTCAATTAAAACAAGAACTTTTGGTAAATTCATACAAGACAATTGATGGAAGAGGTGCTAGTGTTCACATTGCAAATGGTGGATGTATTACAATACATTATGTTAATAATGTTATAATACATGGTATTCATGTTCATGATTGTGTTCCAACAGGGAACACAAATATTAGAGACTCACCAGAACATAGTGGATTTTGGACCGTTTCAGATGGTGATGGAATTTCAGTGTTTAATTCACAACATATTTGGATTGATCATTGTTCTTTGTCTAATTGTCGTGATGGTCTTATTGATGTTATACATGGATCTAATGCTATTACTATTTCAAATAACTATATGACTCATCATGACAAAGTTATGCTTTTGGGACATAGTGATTCTTACACACAAGACAAGGACATGCAAGTTACTATTGCTTTTAATCATTTTGGTGAAGGGCTTGTCCAAAGAATGCCAAGGTATGCATATATATGACACTAAAATCTCACTTTTTTTTTCCTTTAATGTTATTTTTTAGCATAGTGGTAAAAAAAAAGTGATGCATGGTTAGCAAAAATGTGTTTTTGGGAGTAGAAATATTTGCTTAGGACAAACCCAAATTAAAAAAAATTGGGCATGCTCACACATATATTTTGTTTGGAAAATTTAACTTGTGCCCTTAAGGCACAAGTTAATGAATTAAATATGCAAATAGTTTATTAGAATGTGTGTATTATATTTAATATTTAACTTTTTAATGAATTGAATGCACAAAGTTTTAGAGAACATTTCGTCTTTTAAATTTCTTAACATGTGCCCTAAGAGCACAAATTAACACTACCCATTTTGTTTTTAAAAGAGAAACTGGTTTAATGGTGTTGAATAACGAGACTAGTTTATTTATCTTTTAATTTTTTTTATTATTATTATGTGTGCGTCCAAATAATTTTATTTGTGATTGTGTTTATGTAAGACCAACTTCTTTTGGAGATAGAAATTTTCTATCACGGCGTCTCAAAATGTCGATCTATATGCCCCACATTCCCAACTATAGAGAGATTTTCTTTTATGTCCCCGTCTATCCCCACAAGTGGGAACCCATAAACATAAAAAAAAGTAAATTCTATTATTGAAAATTTTGTCATTTCTAACCTTCTAAAAATCTCATGATAGCAAATTTCATATTAATGCCAACCCTTTCTTAGTAGTATCATGAAGCTCCATTGAACCAAAAACAAAGTAAAGACCTAACAAATCCAAAGAAATGTGCATATATAATACTTAACTACCTTAAAAAATTAAAAAAGTAGGATAAAGGTTAATTGTGACTTTTTGATAGAGTTATCTACTACTTATTATTTGTTCAAACACTCACATGATTTATACAAGCATGAAATTATATAACCATAAATAATTATTGTTTTCAGATGTAGACATGGGTATTTTCATGTGGTGAACAATGATTACACACATTGGGAAATGTATGCAATTGGTGGGAGTGCTAACCCTACAATCAACAGCCAAGGAAACAGATTTCTTGCACCAGATAATAGATTTAGCAAGGAAGTAACAAAGCATGAAGATGCATCAGAAAGTGAATATAATAGCTGGAATTGGAGATCAGAGGGTGATTTGTTCTTGAATGGAGCATTCTTTAGACAAACTGGTGCCGAATCTTCTTCAATCTATGCTAGAGCTTCAAGTCTTAGTGCAAGACCAGCCTCTCTTGTTGGTTCCATCACTACTACTTCTGGTGTGCTCACTTGCAAGAAGGGCAACCGTTGTTAATTCGCTACTAAAAAAAGTTGAAATGACGAGGGACAAAAAATATGAAATTTATCTCCGATTAAAATTGGAGATCAGTTTCATTTTTTCCGTCTCTAATTCTCGTCAATAATTTAACTTTTTTAAAAGTGGTTAATGAGTATTTTTACTTTATTAGTTAAGAAATTTAAATACATCCGAAGGGAAACAAAAATTGATTAAGTAATTAAGAATGAGACTTGGTGCTTATGCTTAATTTATTGATTCTCATCGGTAGCTCTTTTTACAACTGGTTTTAAAGAAACTTTAACTTTGTTCTTTGAGGTTACAATGTCAAACTCTTATACCGAGTTGACACCTCGTATATTTATATATAGCATGCAACTTTACAAGTTGTGTATGGTTATTAAATTATTTACATTCGGGTTTAATTACAACCTATGCCTTTTTCTTTTCATATATTGTAATCATATTGGCCATGTTGCTTGTACAATGGAAAGGAAATGGAAAGGAAATGAATGCAGTTAGTGTTGGTCTATAAAATTATCTTAGTATACTTTTCAACGTGCACGCCTTGTCTATCATATACATCTTTTACATTGGTTATGCTAATAATTCAGAGCAGCTTCACTTTTTTCCATTCTATTCTATGATCATAGTTTGACCCATCTACCTAAAAATGTCCTTCTGCCTTTGCATGCGTGGCTATTAAAATGAAAGTAGATTCTAATAGTAAAATAATCGATAAAATTTGGACCGTTTTGGTCTAGGCCCATCTTGGTTTATTAATCATTTGACACTATTTAACATGCATATTTCTTATAAAGATCTTACTAAAATCTTAAAGTTAATTAACTAATTATGGAGATAGACTATCATAACGTGACAAACCAATGTTTAAATTTTAACCAAAAGAGATGTCCATATGTAGTGTATGTGATCAGGACCTCCATTAGAATTACTTTTTTTTTTTATAGAAGGGAACAATGAAAACTTAAAAAAAAAAACAAAGTTATTTCACTTGTCAATCGTGCGGAGAAGGTTGTAGGTCGGGTTTGAGGCACCACGTGATCAAATTCATTTTTTTAGACATAAGTTTTCCTTCGAAGAATTGTGACTAATTTATCCAACGAGAATGTAAATTACTCACATGTAGTTCATTAAACATATAAGGTTTTGTTTTATTCCCATAAGTTAATTCTTACTCCACTTTCAAATTATTCATGTGGCAAATTTTCATTAGACGTTGAGAATAATTGGTTCAACCTAATGAGTGATATTGAACCAATGTACAAAACACATAGTGTTATAACTAATGCAATATAGAATTGGTTCATAATTGAATGATATAGATTTGATTATTTTATAGAATTTAATATAAAACTAATGCAACTTTTTCCTCATTATATATTTGGTTCAACCTAATGAGTAATATTGAACCATGCATGTACAAAACACACAGTGTTATAACAAACGATTTGCAACGCAAAAACACGTCTCAATAGACCTTGTCAAAAATAGCAACACCAGTTATAGTTATAGCTTGCTCAATTAAAAGGCAAAGAAGCCGGCAACAACAACGGTGGCTGCGGCAGCAGAGAAGCGGAGAGATGGTGCGCTAGCGGCCTCATCAGCAGCAGTTGGGGCGGCAGCGGGAGCCACATCATCATCAGCAGGGGCGGGTCCAGGAGCAAAGAGATCATCAGCTGGGGATGGTGCTGGTGGAGATGAAATTTCTTCATCAGCAGAGGGTGAAGAGGCGGGTGAAGCCTCGGGTGAAGAGATGGGAGCATCGGTTGAAGGTGCTGGTGCTGGTGCTGAAGTGGTAGCTTTTGGAGAAGATGCTGGTGCTTCTGATGCTTTTGGTGCTGACGATGGTGATGGAGATGATTTAGGGGATGCTGATGGGGATACTTCTTTAGCCATGACCATACCGGCCATGGCTACAAAAACGATGGCAAGAACAATTAATTGACGAGCCATTATTTTATTTTAACTTTTTGTGATTCTTAAAGTAATTGCAGTTGTTCTCGATTGGAGAATAACTGCAGTTATTGTAAGAATGAATAATGAAGTGTAATAAGAAGATTATTTATAATGAGAAAATATTCGAGGTATGTGAGATAATTTAGGGGAATGTGAGGGGGAGATTGGATTTAGAAATTAATGGTTTCAAAATTGGGGTTGATTGTGTGGAAGGATGTTGGTGGATGGTGAATTGTTCAATTTTAGACCTTAATTTGTTGGCCTTTGGTTTCAATTGGGCACGAGTCAAACGGGATGAGGTGGTGTTGGTTTGTGTACTAAGTTTACGGGAGTTAATATTGAAAAAATTAATTACTACTAACTTTTAACTTTTGTTTAAATCCATCTATGTATTTAATTTAAGGATATTTAAATCTTGGATTAACATATGTGCTGGAAGTCCCCTGAGCTTAGCTCATTTGATAAGGGATAATGCACAATTTGTGCAGAGGCTGGGGTTCGAACCCCAGATACCCCACTTATTCATTTTTAAGGTGAATTTCTCTAGCCACTAAGTTACTTGACAAAAAAAAAAAATATGTGCTGGAAAATAATTTCTCAGACAAGTATAGTCTCAAATAGGTTGCTTTGTTGGTGAGATATAATATTTGAAGTCTAAAAGTTAACATAATCATTACTAATTTACTAATACTTGTCTTTAAAAAAAGTTGCATGAAATGTTGTTAATTATATAGTAAGATTATGTCGTTCAGTTTCTAGTAGGATTTAATGAGAAATTTAATATCGTTGTCTCCGTGAGTTTAGCTCATACACTTCACTTATTTATCATATCTTATTATTTTTATTCTTATTGGAAATTTTATTAATGCAATATAAGGAATAGTAATCTTGCTTTCAACCAAAAAGATGTAGGTCCTATAGATGACAATATGAGCTTCTTAAATGTTATGAAAAAAAGGTTTTCGAGGTAGGAATCATAGCTCCTTTGATCATATGGAATATTTGGTGTACAAGTAATAAACTTGTCTTTGAAGGAACACAGTCAACGATTACGTCTGTTGTCGCTTCTATTTTTTCTCAGTTCCACATATCACATTGTGCGTTTCGTAGCTTGAAATCCCCTTCCTCGGCACAGACATCAAGGGAAGTATGTTGGCAGCATGACGACAAATATACCTTGGCCCTAAATGTTGATGGTAGTGCATTAACGAACCCTAGTCAAGCTTGCTATGGTGGCATTGTGCGTAACTCTGATGAAAAATTTCAGTTTGGTTTTTATGGTAGTGCGGGCTTGTCAAATATTATACATGCAGAAATCCAAACTTTGTTAACATGAATTACTCTTTGTTGGGAAGCAGGCTTCTAGAAAATTATGTGTTTTTTTGACTCCATCCATGTAGTTCAATTAGTGGCAAAGGAGACATCAAAGTTTCATCATTATGCCAACCTCTTAGAGCTAATTTGAAGTTGTCTAGTTGAGGATTGGGACATCTCCATCCACCACATTCTTCGAGAAGGAAACTCTTTGCACATATATTCTTGCCAAAAAGGAAGTTAATCATAAGGGACCTCTTGTGACGGTGCATGAGCAACTGCCTTATCTCTCTTTAATGCTTCTAGCGGATGTTGTAGGAGTGTCCAAATAGGACATAATTACTTTTTTTTCTTCTCTCTCATGTAAACAAAAAAAAAAGAAAAGATGTCGGTCCTATAGTTAATTTTGTATCGTAAGCAATATATATGTAACTATATGATTTGCTATCTCCATTTTATGAGATAGGTTTTGACAACGAGATTGAAGTCCATGTAGTAATATGGTATCAAAGTCGGATTAACATAACAATATGAGAATTTGACGATGCAATATAAGATCTGCATCAGGAACCCATTTGTGTTGATCTGATAGTATTGACTTGGGATATAAGAGTGTAATTCTTTTTAAGGTCTCAAGTTCGATTCTCCTCAGTGTCAAATTGGGTGGACTAATGTAACTTCTTCAAAAAAAATCCTCACTAGGTGTGAGGATAATACATCCGTTTAAGTTAGACATTTTCAATTAATTCCATTTTTTGTCGGTTGAGTGCAGAAATAATACAAAATAAAATAAAATAATAATGGTAGCAAAATACTATGTCTGTTCCCCTATTTTCAGAATCATTTCAACTTCTCTTTACTAGTTGTTTTTTCTGTTCTCCATTTTAAGCTTTCACTGCAGTGTCCCAACTCCCTCTTCTTCACTTGCTTGTTCCTTATTTACCAAATATGCATAGATCTTTCACCAAGAATGCAAGTAATCAAAATGTTGTGTCCCTCCTTCCCTCATCCATATATGCAATCCCAATTTTTCTGCCAAATCATACAACAATACAAAACTAAATATAATCGAATGAACACAAGGGTTTGCCTATAAATTCAATCTTGAAAAATCAAATAGGAGACTGAAAAAGGAGGTAACCTAAAATACAAAGAATATAAAAAAGGGAAAGGCACCAATGTAGAGAAGGGGGTTACTCCTTCTTCTCTCCATACACCATTCCATGGAATTTCTTTTCTTTTCCCACCTTAATATTTTCTTACATACCCTATTCAAATTCTAAAATATGAAATATTTGACGTGTTTTTGAAGGATTTTATACCATTTTCTCACTCTCTAAATTGCTTTTATTTACATTCTTATCTTCAATCACCATGAAAACAAACTTTTCTTGTCAAAAAAATGAAACCAAACTTTCGGTGATCCTCTATGCTCCTTGAACCTCCACTCTACTTCACTCATCCTTACTATGTCTTTTCCTTTTGATGCTTTACGTTTCAATTTCCTTTTCATCTATCTATTATCTTTATTTTATAACTTATATATCTTCTTTTTTTAACACTTTGTTTGGTGTTTGTATTTCATTTTTTTTGTTTTTTTTTCCAATGAACTTAAACATGAAAATTAAATAAGTCAGCAAATTTTTAGAAGTTAATGGGATGTAACATCTTAATTCTTGAGTGGTCCAAACACAAGTCGTACAATTTTCAAGAATAAAACCTCTTTTTCTCCTCTATTTAAGCATAAGAAATCATTTAACAAAAATTTAATTCGTATTTTTTAAGAGAAACAAGGTGTTAATATCTTCATTACACATTGACTCGGAACCAAAACTTGGTTTCAAAGATATTTTTTCATTTTAAATAATTTTTCAATTTATTTCATATTTTAATAAATTTTGATGACAACTTCATTATTTTTGAATAACCTTTAAATTTTCAATGGTGACAAAGTTGTATCGTAGTTCTAAAAAGTCATTTTCATTTATTTAAGTAGCCTATGAAGGGCACTTATTTAAGTAGTTAAATGTGATCTTTGTACCAGAAAAAAAGAAGTAATCTTTCTTGATTGTAAAAAAAATAATTTTATTTTATTTTGAATAGAAATCAATTTAAAATAAATAAATTAATGCATCATTAAGCACCAAACCCCAACCAAAATAAAATCATCGCAATACTTATGTTCAACCTTCCTTAAATAAAAAATCTTATGTTCAACCTTTTGGTCCTTTTCTCGGTCTATGTTTCTTGAGCATGGTAATTTAAACATTATCATCTCAATTTAAACATGATAATAATTTAATTTAATTTAATTTAATTTATTTAGCATTTACAGTTTGGTGTATATCAGAATGGTTAAATTCAAGATCGTTTTTTTTATTTCATCTATCTAGGTTTCAATAATTATCTTCTAGTATTAAATTAAAGATGGGATTGCAATTTGTAAGGTTTAACTTATGTTATGAGTTTTTTTTTTTGACAAACTTATGTTATGAGTCTTTTTTTTGGTAGTTCAACTTATTTGAGCTAAAAGATTAAAAAAGTGTGGAGTGAAAGTTACTTGGTTCAAGTTATGACAAGGGAAAAAAATACTAACACAATTAAAATACTAATTAAGACACTAACATTTTTTATTATAAAAAAAAAAACTTACGAGCCTTGAGATTTAGAGTTTAGAGCTGTGCAGTGAAAGATATATGGTTTAAGTCCTTCCAAGGAAAAAAAATACTATCCCAATTAACATACTAATTAACAAATATACTGATATTTACCATTAAAAAAATTTACAATAGCCAATGGTCAAACCCTTCTTGGAATCATTTTATGTTTGGGCGATGTATCACCGATCAAATCTCCTACATCAATCTCTCTCCTTTTAATAATGGCTTGAATTCCCGCATCTATCTCAAAGAAATTTTGATGCATTGGAGAAACTCTCTAATGTTTGAACAAAAAAATATGCCCATGTTTGAGAATGTGCTATTTCAAGGGAGTGGACATATATTTTTGCTTAACCATGAGAGACTTTCTTCAAAGAATCAAAGTTTCTCTTGAGGATAATGTGAGACTTCAAACTATTGATACAGGGAGAAGATAGATGCAGGAGATTTAATCACTGATATCATCACCCAATAAATACCAATAAGAGGTGGACTCTTAAATACTACTCTTTGAATACGACTCTTAAGAGATAGTCTCTAAAGATTGTGATAGACATAGCTTGGTTTGAAGACTAGCCCTTGTGTTTATGATTAACATCAACGACAGTAGCCACAACAATGATCACCCAACATTTACAATGGAGACATTCATTTTTAAGTACTTAAATGGATCGCACATGTACATATCACTATTTTATAATTTTTTAATAGTACGTGATAAGTACTCAATCCAGATCTCACACAAATTTTTAAATGGGAACCATGAAGTACGATGAAGTACATACTTTCAGTCTTACGGTATGAATTATGTTGAAGTAATGAACTTGACTACTTTTTTATGAAATTGTGTTGTCACTACAATTCAAAGAGATGTGATTGAAGGAGACCTTCTTGTATGGACACAAATATAAATGAATAGTATTTAGTCATACATACATCTAAAACTTTTTTTCAAAAGACTAAATCATTTTATTATCAATATCTTTTTTATTATTAAAAAAATATTTTGATGTGTGTGTATCCAAACACTATTCATTTAAGTTTGTGACCATGATAGACTTTCTCGTGATTGAAGAGCATGTAAAGAGATAAGTTTTCAACATATTAACTTCTCGAGTCTGTTATCCTAATAGGTGAGCTTTTGCTGACGAACACTAAAACTCTTTTGTTATTTATGTGAGTATATGCTTATGTTCATTGTCTATAACTTATGATTATTCTTCTTTACAATAAGTTGATTGTGATATTTACACACATTGAGGCAATTTTGTTCAATATTTTAATCCTTATTAAACCATGTTGTTGTTAATTTGTCCTTTACCAAGCCCCTTTGAGCTTACATACCCTTTTGTTAGGTGTCATATCCATATTATAAGCCATTGACCTAGAATGTTAATCTTTTCATCCTCCTTGAAGTGATGTGGAAATTTTAATTTCTTTATAGTATCAAATTATTAAGTTGGGGTTGCTCTTGAAACTAGCAACATTATAAGTTTGGGGTGGGATACTAACTACCAGTGACGGAGCTAGAAAAAAAGGTTGGGGTGGGCCACTAAAATTAGCCGTTGACAAATTGTTTAAAGCCTCGCAAAATAGACCTATAATTGAATTATTTAAATTTTTTGGGTGGGCCACTTTATCACTTTGCGGGAATTTGGATCAACTGAAACTTAAAACTGACATAAAATTATATAAAATCTCGCAAAATAGACCTATAATCGTTGATCTTTTAATTTTTTCGGGTGGGCCGTGGCGCCCACCCCAACCCATGAAGGGCTCCGCCACTGCTAACTACTGAGGGCTCGTTTGCTTTGACTTATTTTTGAGCTTATGCAAATGAATAAACCCTTACCAATTATTAATAAGCTTGTTAACATTGTTTATGAAAAAACAACTTATGAAGATATAATTTTTGTTGGTAAGAACTTATTAATTAACATAAAAGCTTATTTATTTGCATAAACTAGTTTTCATAAGTTCGAAAATAAGTCAATCTAAACAAATCCTAAGTACTCAGTTATCTTTGTTAAAAAAAAAAGTACTTAGTTATCTATTTCTAAAAAAAAATTAAAAAATTAAGTGGGCTTCTTAAAAAAATAGATAAAATAACATTTCACGTGGAGTGGTAACTCACTTCTCAAATTTTACTGGTTTCATTTCATCTCACAAAAAATTGTGGTACTTGGTAATAATTTTGGTCCAGGCTTTGGTTAGGAATTGGATTTGGCATTTTGTTGGGCATGAGAAAAACTACATTATTCACGTTCAAGGTATGAGTTTGAAAGGCATGAAAATTGCTCTTCTTCCATCAAGAATTGCTCATCCCCCATACAAACTGACTAAAATATTTTTAGCGTGACTTAAGTTACGTAGGTGTTAAACATAATGTGACTTAACTCATGCTGAAATCAGTGTGAGCTAAGTCACGCGGATTATAGGTCAATGTGAGTTAACTCATGTTGAGTTTAACACATGAGTTAAGTCACGCAGGGTCTGTGCCCACTACCAGAACAATTGTTTTGGCATTTTTACCTAATTTCAATCATTCATTCACACTTCCATACATCCATTCATTCGTTTTCATTCATGTTTTCATCATTCATACAATCATAATACATAAATTCATTTATTCAAAATTTAAACACGCAAAATAAACTGAAAATTAACGAAAATGTCATAAAATAACGCAAACATGCAAATATAAATATATTACATCTATATCCGCCAAAGTGTCATAAAAAATTTAAATATATACAACTGTCAGGAAAACACACACAAAAAAAAAACCTACTCCTCTTGTAGACTATGACTCATAGTCCTTCTCCGCGGAACCGACACCTCCTACATAATGCTATACTCAGACCGGATGCCCTCCATAATGCCAGCAACGACAAGATTTGAAAACACATTGGGAACCTGTCTGGCCCACTATTGCTCAACGATAACCTCCTCGTTAGGAGACAAGAGCTGTGTAGTCCGCAACGGACGCAGGGGCGATCATAATAGGATGAGATACACGGTACAACCATTTCATGTACCCAATCTCATGCTTCCACACCTCGCCCTCTAGGACCGGATCACCCCTCTCCTATTAGCTAAAGACATGGACAGCAAAATCCGTGAAGGCCATAACCACATCCGCTGGCGCAAGATCCCCAATCGTCGTAGGAGGTATGAGAATGGTCTGGACATAACGGTACTGCCTCAGAACCCGCTCCGGCAAGTGACGGCACATCCTGTCCCTGTCGGCCATGATCCATCTGGAGTACCAGAATATGTCCCAAAAAGGCGTCATGTCTCGCCGAGACTTGTACGGTCTGGAAGTTTTTGAAATGTTTGTAAGTGACTATTATGTTTCTGACTTACTGTGTTATAACAGCACGCAATGTGACTTACGTCACGCTGGGTTGATAAGTTGCGTGAGTTAACTCACGCTGAAATTACCGAGCGTGACTGAAGTCACGCTGGGGTATTTTTGTCCATTCAATCGGGCATGAGTGTTTTTTTTATGGGAGAAGAGCAATTTTCGAAAGGCATTAGTCAAGATTTTTTCATTGATGTAAAAGAACATGAGTCATGTTCTTGGCATGATTTTAAATGGACAGTGAATCTGATTAAGCAGACCTTGTGAACTTAGGGATGTCGTTATTCAATACTTACCTCACCACCATTTTGCAGCTGTTGAAAATTTTGTTGATGGTTTTTAAGAAAAGTTAGTTGGATCTTTGATCCATGAAGGCTTTCATTACATCTAAAGACTCCTCATTCCTTCAAAATTTCTGCAATAAAATAATAATCCTAGGTAGGGTGTTGAAACTTAAATTGGCTTCTAACACCTCTGAGCCATTTTTTTGTTTGTGTCTAAGTTAAAGGATATTTTAAGGGCCTTTAATAGGAAATTGAGGTGATAGAAGCCATATTATGTTTTGACACTCTACCTATGGTTCAATTTGCATGACAGAAATTTTAAAGGTATTAAAAAATTCTACATTATAGTCATTTTCTTTAAGGGATGTCTCTAGATGCGATAGAAGTAAATTATTAAGAGTGTTCATATAAAGATCTAGCTACTTTTCCTTAAGAACTATTACCAGCAAAATTCAAACAAACAATTGTAAATTAGCATTGAGGTGAATGTTGGACAGACACGTCCTTAAGTTCATAATGATCTACTCAATCAGATTTAGTTACTTGTATTTGAGACTATTGCGTTGAATTTGACTAATTCTCTTCATACCCATGACTAGAACCTGATTAATGCCTTTCAGATCCATGACTTGAACGAACCCGACTAGTCCCCAAACACAATGGCCCAATGCTCAACACAAGTCCAAACTAGAATTCTTACCAAGTACCATAATCTTTTGAGAGATGAAACAGATCAAATTGAAAAAGAAATTAACACTCTGCTTGGACTCGTTTTTATCTTTTTTATAAGAAGCCATTTTTAGCTTCATTATTACAAACATATAACTAAGTTGTTAATTACCTAACTCTAAACTCATAATGTTGCCAATTGAGTTAAAAGTAGTGATTCAAAAATGATACGGACTGAGCTAAAAATATTGATTAAAAATTTTATAATGACTAAAAGTCGAAGAAAAATTTTAAACGACAAACATAGCTGCTCATACCCTTGTTAGAACAACATGCTCATGGTCTAGTCATCTTCTCCTTGCATTAAACAATTTTTAATTAATAATATCAGTTAATTTTCTTTCAATCAAAATATTTTAAAAAAATAAAAAAAACAAATTTCTTAGTTTAATTCACAAAGTGGGCCCTACATAAGCTCAAAACAATGTATTTGTACTTGTCCTGTTCCACACTGCCAACATAGAGTGAATCGCCAAGATTTAACTGCAAAATTTCACATTTCTGAGATAAACATAAACATAGTTTCTCACGAAACTTGTGTTTCTGTCTTCTCCGCCCTCAATGACCCTTTTCTTTCCCTTATATTCATCCTCTTAGCTTCTATTCTTCTTCTTCTCTTCATTGTTTTTCTGTTCCATTCATTACAATATTCACTGAATTCTCAATTGTTTTGTCATGGCTCCAGCATTGGAGGTTCAAGGAGGAGAAACTGTATCCCAAAACAATGGTTTGAACAATGTTAATGATGTTACAAACAGATCCAAGGTTACTGTTATTGGCAGTGGTAATTGGGGTAGTGTTGCATCTAAGCTTATTGCTTCTAACACCATCAGGATGAACAATTTTCATGGTAATTTTCTTGTTCTTTGATATATATATATATATATATATATATATATATATATATATATAGAATTCTCTCTCTTCCTTTTGAGTTTATTTTATTTGATGAGCTTTGTTTTAGAAGATTAAGTTGTGTTTCTTTTGGACCACTGAATTTTGTGTAACATGTCTGTAATTTTCAACTACGTGGTGCATGTCTCATGTCCATCATGTGTCTGTGTGTCTGATAACGACAGTAGCACGTGTTGATATTCAATCATTTTCTTCAATAATTATAGGTTTAAACTTTATACATGTCACTGTAAATGCTTCATAGATATTGACATGTTGGGGTGTGGTAGATATATAGTGATGAAAATTCCAATGTGATTATGAAAAATAATTGTTCATGTAAAACAAATAAACTTTTCGGGGTTAACATATGTTTACCGCCTGTATTATTAGCGATTTTCAGTTAAAAGAAATTTGTTTAGATTCCAACCTTGTAATTTAAAGATTATTTGATTTTGGACCTTTATGGCATCAAATTACAAAATTTAAGGTACTTTCACCCCCTATAATTTGAGAAAATTTCTATTTACCCCCTGTCATATCATCGATATTTTAGTTTACCCCCTTACCATATCATCGATTTTGTACGGTCAAAATTCATGAAGGTCCAAAACCAAAAATCTTCAAATTACAGTGTTGGAATCTAAACAATTTTTTTTACAGGTGGGTAAACATATATTAACCCAACTTTTCGACAGAATCATAAATTTTTCATTTTTATGAATTGTTTAGTAAATTCAGATGAAGTTAGAATGTGGGCATATGAGGAGACATTACCAAGTGGAGAAATCCTCATAAATGTGATCAATCAAACACATTCATTTTGTATAAATTATTACTGGATTATACTTGATATGTGTCAATGTCGTGTCTGATGTTCGTGAATTCACGAGTTGGGATTTTAGAGAATATAATGGTGAAAATGTTAATGTGATTTTGGAATATGGAAATTTTAACTTCATGCTGAAACATAACATTTCACATAAACAAACAGACATTCCCGTAGAATCTTAAAGTTCTCATTTTGATGAGTTGTTTGATAAATTCAGATGAAGTTAGGATGTGGGTATATGAGGAGACATTACCAAGTGGAGAGAAACTCACAGATGTGATTAATCAAACCAATGTAAGGACTATTTCATCTCCAATCTGTATCCAATGTTTTTTATTTAGTATCTAGTATTTTAATGACTAGTGTTGTTAAATAGCTGCTATAGCAGCGCTATAATGCTATAGTGTAATAGCGATATTTAAACAAATTGTTTTGTTTTGCGATACTCTTTTTAGTACAAAATATCGTCGAATAGCAGCTAAAACATAGCAATAATATTTTTGTATAGCTAAATGTTAACAAGCCGTTATTTTCTGCTATCTGCGATTGATATACTAGACTATACACAATAATGAATATTAGTATATTGTTATTGCTTCTGGCAGGAAAATGTAAAATACCTCCCTGGAATCAAGCTTGGCAAAAATGTTGTTGCAGATCCCGACTTAGAAAATGCAGGTATTGATTAGTACCTTTTTTTTTAAAAAAAAACTTCTACTATGAATGAGAAAATTTAAGATTTTCAAATAAGAAAAAAATGTAGGAAACTCCTAAAGCATTAAAAAATCGTTTACATTTTTTAGGGTGGGGTGTTGGTGTCAAGTTGTGTGCTGTTCTGATTGAGTAAATTATGCAGTGAGGGATGCGAATATGTTAGTCTTTGTGACACCACACCAATTTATGGAAGGAATATGCAAAAGGATAGCTGGAAAGATAAGAGCAGATGCCGAGGCTATTTCCCTTGTTAAAGGTATGGAAGTCAAAATGGAAGGCCCTTGCATGATCTCTACACTCATTTCTGAAGAACTAGGAATCAATTGTTCTGTGTTGATGGGAGCAAACATCGCAAATGAGGTAGTTAGAAATTTTTTTTTGATTTTTTATTTACTTTTCTTGCTAGTTGATTAAATTTTCAAATTGGATCCTCGATTACTGCAGTATGGTGCAACAGTAGTAAGGATCGTAAGATTAGAGAGAGATTTTTCTCTTTAATTCTAATGGTCCATACAGTTTCTGCACCGTACATAGCCGTAGAGGATTAGAGTTCTTTAACTTTTTGCTATTCTGATTATAACTTTTTGTACAGATAGCCGTAGAGAAGTTCAGTGAAGCAACTGTTGGATACAGGCAGAATAGAGAAGCTGCAGAGAGATGGGTTCATTTGTTTTACACTCCTTATTTCATCGTGACAGCTGTGAGTGAAGCAATCTTGTAAAAAAAAAAACTTGTTAACTGTTGTTTTGAAGGACTCGGATCCTATCATACGATGCAGCATGGCAGCAAAAAACATTCGTGTAAAAAGTGCTACCGCATGCGGTGGCATGGCGTCATAATTACAAAAATTTTGCTGCATCGTTACACAGTAGGAGAGGATCCAACTGCTACATTATAGTGGTTGACTGGTTGTAGAACTGTTGGATCTAAATGCATGTTTGGAGTTGAGGTAAATTTGACAAAATCGCAATGTCACTGTGATTCTATTAAAGCTCTAAAAAATATAGCTGTTCCCAAAATCGAGGTGATTTTGCCAAACTTATCGCCAATCCAAACGTGCATTACGTGTAGTTGAATCATGCACCTGGATCCGACGACTCTGCAGCTTCTATAGAGGATTCATATCTGTACTTGGGTTAAAGCAATACCAAAGAAATATTGTCACGACATGATAGAATCATGTGTTCACGAGTAGTTTGAAATTTGTAAAACACTGACATATTACTTTACATGTGCTTATGCTTTTTGTGTTCTATATTAAAATTAGGTTCAAGATGTTGAAGGAGTTGAATTATGCGGAACTCTAAAAAACGTTGTGGCCATAGCAGCAGGTTTGTTGCACTCTATTTTCACTTTGCTCCATTTATTCTGTAAAATTTTGTGAATGATCAAAGAATGACACAAAAATGGGACAGGTTTTGTCGATGGCTTGGAGATGGGAAATAATACAAAAGTAAGCTTAGAATGATTTAAGCATATAAAGATTTTACGGTCGAAAATTATTTATTTTTTTGTATATAATATTCTTTTAATATGTGCAGGCTGCAATCATGAGACTTGGTCTCAGAGAAATGAAGGCATTTTCAAAATTATTGTTTCCATCTGTTAAGGATAGCACCTTTTTTGAGAGCTGTGGTGTGGCTGACCTTATCACAACATGCTGTAAGAATTTCGCCTCTGCGGTCAAGAAATCGTAGTCGTTGCAATCAACAAATCTCGATTGTTGGATGAAGATCGAACAGTTCATAGTTTTACTTCATGAATCAGATATAACTGCAAACATAGTTTAAAATACTAACTTTGACCGTTCAATCTTCATCCAACGCATCGAAGTCTATTGAATGCAGCGACTTCAGTATATTTTTACTACATCAAATGCATTTCCTACAAATTTGTTGCGTAGTTTTATTAAAAACCATATTATCTATGTTATTGCAGTGGGTGGAAGAAACAGGAAAGTTGCCGAAGCTTATGCAAAGAATGGAGGGAAGAGGTTTGTTTTCGTTTTTTTTTCTTTCTCTTTGGTCTATGATTCATTCATCGACGAAAAAAGGAAAAAGCTGATTAGTCCTACCTGTTTATCGGTATTCTCTACAGATCTTTTGATGAGCTTGAAGCAGAGATGCTACAAGGCCAGAAATTGCAGGTATATTCATGAATCTTACTATTACAAACCAAAAACTATATAAATGTTTGCTTTGAAAAGTGATTACTAGATAATCTTAGATACAAATCACATATACATATTATGAGATCTCTTTACCAAGATAATCTAAGAAAAGTAAGCTTAAACACATTAATCTTTGATAGTTCTAGCCATAGAGATGGTGCCATTTGTTATCGGTTAAGATGGTGGAGACCCACATTTTTTTAATAATAAAATGGTTGAACAATTCTAAATTTGTGACATATATCAATATCATAATCTTTCCCATTTGACAAGAAACAACATAAGGTAACCCTTTTGACAAGAAACAACATAAGGTAACCCTTTTGACAAGAAAGTAAACACAATCTTTGATTATTTATAAATAAACAAACTATATCTAATCTAATTCCAATCTCTCTCTGATCTTATCTTATCTATCATTTATTTTCATCTTTCTCTTTAATAAAATACACCAAAGTCACTGCGACTTTCCCGCCACAAAGTCATTGAATCAAAATCCTAAAATTTCACCATGGCAATGCACTCATCCAAACACTCCCTTACCACTTGCCCCACCACAATCCTCCTCTTCCTCCTTCTTCAAATTTCATCGCTGATCGCCGGAAAACCCCACGTCATCAATTTCCGATCCCCCAACCTCTATCCAGAAGGCATGGCATGGGACACAACAAATCAACACTTCATAGTCAGCTCCCTCCACCACCGCACAATCTCCGCCGTCTCATATACCGGCATAATCAAAAACCTAATCTTTGATCCTTCCCTACCCGAAAACATCACAATTTTGGGCCTTACCGTCGATTCTCACAACAACCGCATCCTCGCTGCTATCCACGCCCTTAAACCCTACCCTCCTTTCAACGCTCTCGCCGCCTACGACCTCATCTCCGGCAAACGTCTCTTCCTCTCCCACCTCCCCTCCTCCAAACCCTCCGACCAACCCGTTGCAAACGACGTTGCAGTGGACTCCACTGGAAACGCTTACGTAACAAACTCCGGCGACAATTACATCTGGAAAGTTAACACCAACGGAGAACCATCGATTTTCTCAAACTCACCGAAGTTCACCGAACCTACTGTGGACCGCGATACACCGTATAGTTATTGTGGTCTTAACGGTATTGCTTACATCAGCAATGATAACGGTTACCTTCTAGTGGTGCAATCTAATACGGGCAAGATATTCAAAGTTGATGTGGACGATGGTACTGCCGTTGAGATCGTGAAACTCGATAAAGATCTAACATGTCCTGATGGTGTTAGTTTGAGAACTGACGGCGTTATTTTGGTTGTGTCACCAGAAGTTAATAAATTGTGGTTTTTAAAGAGTGATGATGGATGGGTAGAGGGTGTGGTGTTTGATGAAATTGACCTTGACTTGGAAGGATACCCTACTTCAGTTGTAGTTGGAGATAATGACAGGGGGTATGTGTTGTATGGATATGTGAAAGAGGGTATTTTGGGGAGTTTTGAGAGGGAGGGTTTTAGAATTGTGGAGGTTAGATCTTCTAAAGAGAATGGGGATAAGAGTGTTTGGATTTATGTTATGATTGGAATTGGTTTTGTTTGTTTTTTGTATTGGAAGTTTCAAATGGGACAGTTTGTGAAGAATATGGATAAGAAGATAAGTTGATCATCATGGAGGGGTTTGGATTAAGCACTTATTCAATAAGCTTCAATAAGTTGAGTACATGTTTGTTATCATGGATGATTTGTAAAAATCACAGTGAGGTATCATGATTTTGGAGAAATTACACTTTGTAGTATTTACTTTACAAAATCACGTTAATTCACAATGATTCTAACAAACCTACCGTGATATCAAACATACACCGATAAACAGATTAGATTTGCACGCAAAATATATCTATAATCAAAGAGGAAATGATAGAAAATATCTCTCCATAAGTTTAAAATGGTTTATGAGAATAAATTATTTAAAGAATGAAAGTAAGCTTAATATAGTTTATGGACATACCATATAAGCTATGTTTGTAAGTTTTTTTAAGGATGTATGCAAATGTTTATGTCATAATACAAGTCTAAATAAGCTTTTACAAGCATCTTTTAAATCCAATATGTTATAGTTTTATTCTACTTTTTAAGAACCGTCTAAAGTTAAATATGATCTTAACGTGGTTATGATGATGTTATTACTATGAAGTGAAAAATAACTTTATGTTGTTGACTATAAATCAGGGACTCAAACACCGGATACGATATGGACACCGACACTCCGACACCGATAATAATTTGAGAAAATGACATAATTTAATGTAATTATAGGTGTCAGTATCGTGTCTGTGTCGGAAACCGACGCGTGTCCGACACCAGGACACACATAATCCGAGGAGTTTCCGTGCTTCATAGTTGTTGATTTTGATTATGTTATTATTAATTAATTTCAATTGTGTTGCAACATTTAGGGTGTCTCAACTGCAAGGGAAGTATATGAGGTACTAAGCCATCGTGGGTGGCTAGAGTTGTTCCCTCTCTTCTCAACAGTACATGAGATAAGCAGTGGTCTTCTTCCACCATCAGCCATAGTTGAATACAGTGAGAAGCTACCAAGTCCTTCTAATTCAAGGTGCTAGCTTGGAGATAGTGTTTGTGTTTCCACACATATAAAGTATGGACTTAACCAATATGTACTGTCAGTGTAAAGATTTTTTATACTGTCAATAAATTATGATTATGATTGTCTGATCACTACAATACGATTAGTTTTGATTACTTGACAGTGTAATTTTTTTACAGTGACAATATATTAAAATTAAACTCATAAATTATAGTATTGATTCCAATAATATACAACTACTATAGTCTATAGTCCTAGAATAGCTGCTTTTGATTTACAAAATCTTATGCCAACAAGGAACTTGTTTGCATAAACACGTTGGTTTGATGGTGTTGGCTTGAGATCTTATAATGTGCTCCTACCAAAGTATAAGTTTGATTTTTTCGGACACCAATTTTGGTGGATATCTTTATTGATTATTTTTTTTTCTTTTTTTTCTAGAAACTAAACCCACAAATTTGGATAAGGGAAATACTTAGTTTAGGGTGTACATGTTAAAGTACATTGACTGAGTTTAATTTGTTCATTAGTCTTCTTTTTCCATTGTTTTTTTATTCTCCTTCCCTTTCTAGTAGGATTTTTAACCTTGGACATTTAACTAAAAATGCTAATACGTTTTTGCACAATGAATTCCCAAATTTCATTAAAAATAAAAGAATCAAATACATGTTAAAATATAAAAAAAATATACTAAATGAGAACACCAAATTTTGCTTCAACCACAAACTTTGATGTTACAACCACACTATTTTTTAATTCTCCTTCCCTTTTTTTTTTCTTGTTAAAAACAGAATAAAACATTTTTAAATAATATATAATGAATATCGTTGCTCAAACACAGGAAATAGACCTTTTTTCTCCACATCATATTTATCAATTTTAGTTATGGTAGGTTTATATATTGTGCATTTATATATTTATCAATTTTCTCCACATCATATCGTATCTTAAATTTTAAAATTTTCTCGTATCACCGTATCGGTATCGTATCCATATTGTGTCAAATACCTTGGCTTCATAAGTGGTGACAGTAGCAAGTATTACTAAAATTTCTAACCAAAGTAGGATGTAATGTTACATCTTCGATTGCACTGGATGTAATAAAAAGATGTGAAGGAGTTGTTGAAAATGAAACTTAGTACTTGGTTTAGGTCAATATATATTTATTAGTTTTTGAAATAGTTGAAAGGGAAATGAAAGATTTAATATTATTTTATTATTACAAAATTGAAAATGAGTGAAGAAAAATGTGTCTTGCCGTGTTATGCAAGGTGTAACATTTTGTTTTCTTCTAGACAATGAAGAGAGATTAGATTGTACATAATTGTTGACCAATTGATGGGGTGTAATGTATGAGGCATTCTAGACAGAAATGAGATGAAATTTATCTCTTTTCTGTTGATTTCTATTGATTTAGTTCTAGAGGATTTCAAGTTTTTCTTCTCTTTTGCGGCTAGCTACCTTCTTCAAGACTTTCGGATCCATATTGAAAGTAATCGTTTGCTACTCTCTCTATGTCCCACAATAAGGGTAGAGACTTACTTGGTTGGTCATTTCGTACAAATTAATAAAAAAGTATAAATACAAAAACAACCAAATATTATCTTATTAAGTGGGATCGACTATATGGGTTAAATTATATCGTAATGTTGTATCATAAATTATAAAAAAAAATGTATTAGAAGAAAAAGTTCCTACCCAATTTTTTAATTTCCTTTCATAATAACATAGCAATTTGGTGACCTAATTTCATTATAAGACGCACACTTTTCCTCTTCGCTAAGTCATTATCACTCGAAGGTTTTGGTTAAAATTATTTTCAATTTCATTTCAATTTCTTCTTTGTTTCTTTCTTTCAATGACAAAGAAAACAAGTTCTTTTTCATCCTAAAAACTATAACAACATGAGAAAATTATCACTCCTCCAAAACCATCTTCTTCCTCAAAGAAGCAAACATCATACTCGTGTAAGAGATTTCTTCATTCTGAAGGACGAAATCCTCATTCTCAAAGGCCCCTTAGATTTCAAATCCAAAACGGGCCAAAATACAATGACACATTACACTACTTTTTATAACTTATTTAAGGATTTGCTTAGCATTAAACCCACAAAAAAACACTTAGCCAAATATTTGGAAGTTAAAGCGCAAATTTGAGAAGATGAAAAAAGCGCAAAACAAAAAATTTCCTCCTAGTTTTTCTAATCCTCTTTAGAAGAAACTATTTGAACTTTCTCACATGATTTGGGGACAAGACAATGAAGAAAATTTGCTAAAGAAGGAAAACACTGCTAAGAAACCACCGATGGTGCCAAAAGAGCTAGATTTTGTTGATGTTCATATGGAGGAGTCTGCAAACACCGATAAAATGGGTTTTTGTTTTGTTTTTTTTTGTTTTTGTTTAAATTAAAGGAAATATTACAGAGAGAGATGAAGTTGATTGGGGAATCAGAGAGGGTAGAGTTGGATAGCCGTTGGAACATGTGTTTTAGGAATATATGAACCTCTTTTAGGTTGAAAATGTATGAACCACATTTTGAAATATATGAATGTATTTGGAACCGGGCCAAGACTTAAGAATTCTGCTCTTTACCCAACAAATATTGCTCGCTCCCAACTGAACTTTCCAAAATACCTATGCGTGAGTTAACTCACGCAAGTGTTAATTCCAGCGTGAGTTAAGTTGCGCAGTGCATGTTAAGATACGCAGATTTTAACACCTGCGTGAGTTAACTCACGCAGAGGTATTTTTGGTATTCCAGTTGGGCGCGAGCAAAATGTGTTGGGTAAAGAGCAGTTACCAAGACTTAATCATCGGGACCCAAAGTCTATTATCCTAACTTTGGTCTAATAAAATGTCCATCCATAGTTTTAGGTCACATGTACCGACAAAGAGCCACAACACCCAATATAGTATGTTCATGACACATATGATCCCTTCATGTATTCAAATGGTTGCCCGCTCATTGAACCACAAGGGCAAAATCGAGTTATCCACTCTATGGGTCTATAAATAGAGTGATTAATCACTTTAAAATAAGGGACACACTCTCATTTTGAGAAATCACCTCAAAGCACCTCGAGACCTCAATGATTTGAGCGTATAAGTGTCTTTGCAAGTACACCCTGATGATTCCTAATAGTGAAAGTTGAGACTGATAGTAAAAGTTAAAATATTTAGAGAGATCAAAAAATATATTTAATTTACATGAATTAGTAATGTAGAAAGGTTTCACACAGTCAATCTATTATAACCGTTAGTAAAAAATTTGTGGTTCAATAAATGACATTTTGTGGTTCATTGTTAGATCTCATAGACTTGCAAGATCTAACCATTTCTTTTTATGATAATATGATCCAACGACTTCCTTAAAAAAAAATGATCCAATAGTTGAGATTAAAAGAGTTAATAAGACCTTTGGTGGACCAACTATAATGTTTGTCCACCTTAGACGTTTGAGGTTAAATATTAAAGGAAAAGACTAATTTGACTATCAGAGATATAATCAAGTGACTTAGACCTAACAAAATCTAGTTAAGAGACCAAAGTAAAACCTCAAAAATAAAGGGATTAAAAGAGCAATTAAACCTTAAATTTATTGATGTATACTTAAAACTGCATTAAAAACTACATTAATTAATTAGTGCATCTCCAATAGATGTGTTATATATGGTTAAGTTGATGAATATGTATATAATTTTTCAGTATATTGGAGAAACTTGAAGTGCACAGTGGGTAACATCAAAATTGCTGAAGCATATATCTTAAATAAAATTCAATATCATAGAAATTAATCAATTAATACATATTTGAATTTGAGACAACATCAAGTTGAAAAAAAAATGTGGGTTAAAAGTTACATAATTATTTCCAATTGGATCCAAATGTGTATGAGTTGAATAAATATGATGTAGTATTGTGTGTTCAACTTTTTGTAATCTATGAACCTAAAATGAATTACCTAAAAAATTACCAGTAAAGATGCTCTAAAATAACTAATAATTTGATAGTGAAGAATATTTTCAATGAGACACATAATATGAATCTGACTAATTATATAATGTACAAAATCAGTTGTTAAATCAATGAATTCCAACATAGAGGATGAATAAATCCCAAATAAAGGGATCTTAAAAAAATGAAAAAAAAACTCCTAAACTAAACAATATGAATGCATCCAAATGAAGCCTTCAAAGCCCTCATAATCGTCCACCTCCGCCTTAACGGCCTCACCATTTCCCAACAACTCCCTCCATCGTGGTCCTCTTCCTCCGTAAACTTTGGCAGCTTCATCGGTTCCCTACGCTCTTGCCTCATTTTAATATCACTCAACTCCATTTGTAATGGAAACTTCACCATCCCAAACATACTTGTATAACTCTTACTCGAACTCCTTCGGTACCGGTTTTCCTTGACGGACAGCGACCGGATACTGGCAACAACCGTGATGTTGTCTTTGTTTGCTTGTGGTTCAGTTTTGCGTGTTATGACTTTTCCGCAGAAAACAACGTCGTTTGGTAGTTCATTAGAAAAATTTGTGGGGAACTCAAAATTTGTCATGGTTTTGATGGAACAAGAAAATGAAGGAGTTGTGAATAAAGTTGGAAGTGAAATAAAAATGACTTGAGTTAAAGACATATTTATATGGTTTGTTGAATGGAAAATGAAACGAAGAAATTATGGGACATGGTCGTCGTCATGTGTAACACGTTAATGACAATAATATATATGAGTCATATGTTGTGTAGGTTTTCTTTCTAGAATATATATTTAAAACAATAGGATTATTGACGGAGTCATAGTTTCTAGGATGTCATACTACATTATTTCATACTCAATAAAATTAGATAAGATTAAGATAGTAGTCTTCAATAGGCACAAGATTATATAGATTTAATTTTTTATTATTATTTTGAAACAATTAAAAGAATGATATACTTTGAATTTTCCCTCTAGCTTTTTGGGTTTTCTTTTGTCTAGGAAGTGTTTTTTTCTAGACAGGTTTGTTGTTGATTCATGTTAGACTCTTGTTGTAATATTTCTCTCTATTTTGTGCACATCTTGTGCCACCATAGAGTTTTAATTTATTTACATTCTTTGGCCGTTGCAAAAAAATATTAAAAGAACAAAAATGTATATAATTAATATTGTGTTTTTTTTAAGGATAATTAATATTTTGTCAGTGTGTCTAAGATATTATATTTGGTCCCGTACATGAATAATCCAGATTAACCACGATGTTTGGTACAGTAGAATATACACTTCCACAATGGTGAGATATTAATAATAGGAGGAAAAATAATGGTGATTATTAAGTCGAGATGCCTCAGTAAACTCGTTTTCACTTCAAGACCAACACATTTTAACATTATAATAAATGAATATTGTTGTTGAAATATATTAATGTAAAGTTATTCACATGAGATCCATTTTGTACTATTTTTTAGAGGTGTTGTGTGATAAAGATTGAAGGTTTATTGTGCAATATTATTAAAAAACTATAAATAAATTATGTGTATACGTAAGATTCACTTATTAGGAGAATTTAAGGTGTAAGGTAAGTAATGAGGCAAATACGTTTTTTTTTTACAGGTTCTTGGTTAGGGGAGATGAATTTACGAGATCAATTTAAGAGATTATTTGACTTGTCTGAAAATATATGGATGACGGTGCCATATGTATATATATATATTCTTTTGGGTGGGATGTAGGAGGAGCGGCTTGGAAGTGACGGCCTCAGATGTTGACATGGGAGGAGGATGAGATGATAATGGGGTGTAGGGCTTTACTTGACATAGTTACTATCTAGTTTATGGTAATTTTGCGTGTGGTGTGTATCACTTGCTTATTAGGTGGGAGCCACATCATTATACTATTGTTTCAGATCTCATTTGGAATAAAGATGTCCGCTTAAAGTTTTCTTCATGCGCTTTGCAACTTCTTCGTAATATGTTGTAAATTAAGGATAATTTATTTAGACGAGGCATTATCCCTCACGATTTACAATTTTGTGTGAGTGAATTGGTAACATTGAAACTTCAAATCATTGGTGTTTGGTGTAATTCGCTTGGTTTGTCTTCGGTTGATCCATTTGGAATTTCGGATCACTTCCTTCAATTTAGAAATTTAACATGTATCTCTAAAAAGTGTCAGCCTTAATGCATTTAATTTGGTTCGCTGGTATTTGGGTTCTTCGAAATGAAAGGAATATCAGAATTTTTAAAAATAAGGAGAATGCAATCCTTAGCTTCTGGATAAAGTTAGGTTCCTTTCTTTTTGATGGTTGAAGACAAAATTTCATAAATTTGCTATAGGTTATCATAGTTGGTAGCTTTACCATTTTAATTATTTGAGCATTGGTTAATTCTTGACTTTTTTGTTTTTTTTTTGAACAAATCAAAATGGAATATATTACTCAAAGAAGGATAAATTCACCCCGCATAAGGTGTGCTAAAAATGGTGAACCACCCAAAATCTGTTACAAAGACCAGACACCTATAAAAGTGTGCCTCCACCGAACAAAACAAAAACAGCTACATGACACCCATACAAAGTAGAGGGTGTCGCCACCAATCATGAAAACCAAAAGGTATTGGAACCAAATTCGAAGATATCCATAAAAAGGAAATCCGCTTCACCTTGTCAAAACTACTATGTGGATCGGTTACCGCATTTTTGAAGACACAGTTGTTTCTATCCTTTTAGATTGCCCAAACAGAAACAAGCCAAATAACCTTGACTTTTTTGTTGATGTAGTAAAACTTTTGGTCTCTTTGATATATACGTCTTATGCTAAAAAAAAAAAATGCATGTTTGGTGTTAATATATTTTATTTTTACTTATTTAAAAAATAAAAATACCTTTGATTATATATATATATATATGTGTGTGTGTGTGTGAGAGAGAGTAATAATCAATGGGTAAATATTCTCTCTATTTCTTAAAAAAAAAAAATTGTTATACTGTCGGTACACTTACAATAGTTTTAGTTTTGAAGTTATATAAATGTACAAATTTCAAACATTTGTGACATTAGCTAGATACTTATACAGTGTAAAATTATAGTAATGAACACTTTCATTTATTTTTAAGAATGAAATGGAGAGTATCTAAACTAATCATCAATGTAGTTCGTGTAAATGAATAAATCCCAAAGAATAAAAGTATTATTAATGGATCCCTAAAAAAAAAAGTATTATTAATGGAGAAAAAAATAATACAAAAAATTAAAATCCTATAAACAATAAATATTCATCGAATTATAAAGAATGACTTCAAGCTACTCCTAGACGTTTTCCTCCGTCTTCGTGAGTTTAACTCAGTTGGTATGGACAATGCATAAAATATGTAAGTCTGGTGTTCAAACCCCGGCCACCACAGAAAAAAACGTTCCCCTCCATCGTAACGGCCGGACAAGTTCCCAGCAACTCTTTTCACCACCGTCGGCACCGGCATCTGCTCTTTCTTCTCCTACCTCATCTTCATATCACTTAGTTCCATTTGCAAAGGAAACTTCCCTGTCCCAAATATACCGGTATATAGCTCTTCTTATCACTGCTTCTTCTCATCATCAGCCACCGAAAACAACGTCGTTTTGTACAGAAGTATTAAAATTTAAAACCAGTTTGAAATTTGAAGTTTGATCTTTGGTTGAAGCAATTTCCCAAATAAAGGGTTCTTAAGAAAATTAAAAAACTCCTAAACTAAACAATATGAATGCATCCAAAAGAAGCCTTCAAAGCCCTCATAATCGTCCACCTCCGCCTTAACGGCCTCACCATTTCCCAACAACTCTCTCCACCACCTTCCTCCTCCTCGGTAAACTTCGGTAGCTTCATCGGTTCCCTACGCTCTTGCCTCATTTTAATATCACTCAACTCCATTTGTAAAGGAAACTTCACCATCCCAAACATACCTGTGTAACTCTTACTCGAACTCCTTCGGTACCGGTTTTCCTTGACGGACAACGACAGAATACCGGCAACAACCGTGGAGTTGTCTTTGGTTACTAGTGGTTCAGTTTTGCGTGTTATGACTTTTCCGCAGAAAACAACGTCGTTGGGTAGTTCATTAGAAAAATTTGTTGGGAACTCAAAATTTGTACCTGGTTGAGAAACAGATCCGGCTTTAAGTGATTTGTTGTAGTGTGTCATGGTTTTGATGTGTGTGATAAGAAAGTGAAAGTGTTGTGAATGATATTTGAAATGAGACATAAATGGTTTGAGTTAAATATTTATATTGTTACCTATTCAAAGGAAAATGAAACGAAGGAAGTATGGGCCATGCTCGCCGTCATATGTAACACGTTAATAATAAATAATATATGAGTTATATGACTTGTGGGTTTTCTTTCTAGAATGCAGACAGGATGTCATATAAAAAAGAAATACATAGAGGTTTATTAACGGAGTCATAGAGGATGTTATTATATAATAAGGATTAAGACTAGGTTTTGTTCTAGTAAAAGAGGTCGGAATCAGTTGGTAGGATATTGCATATTATATATAGGGGTCGGAGTTCGATACTCAAACACTTTACTTTTTCACAATTAAATTATGTGAGTTCTAGCAACTAGGCTACTTGACTAAAAAAAAAGGTCGGAATCTTTTACTATTTTTTTCTGGGATTATTTTGAGTGATTTCATTAGGATTTTTAGTGATGCCTCTTGCTCTATGAAGTTTTAGATTGTGTGTAATTTGTCCCTCTAAGTTTAAGATTTATTCTTACCTTGCTTAAATATATTTTGCATGCATAAAACTTTTGATAAACTTGTTTTGAACCTACTTTGAACCGGAAATCATATTTTACCAAGTGTAGGGTCTTATTGTGTTTTCAAATTAAATTTTACTTTTATACTTGTGAATCAATTCAAATGTCAAAGAGGACATCTTGAATTGATTCAGTGAAAACAGAGTTTTAGGGCACTTTTGAATTGATTCAATCTTCATACAAATTGATCAATCTTAAAAGATGTCAAAAACGCATTGCAGTCCCTGAATCGGTTCACACTTTCTCTAAATCAATTATGATTGTGTTTTTCACTAAAAATCAGATTTCTCCTGTTCTAAAACTCTCCACCTATGAATATAACTTCCCCTCCTTATACTCATTCCTGAATTCATTTATTAATTTTAATCTACTCTCCTTTTCTATAAAAAGATAAGAAAGCACTTTCTTTCTAGTTATTGGTGAACATTTAGATCTAGATCTAGAGAGACAATTGTATGTTGTGCAATGTTTTCAATCATTTAAGGAATTTGAGGTGGTCAAAGATCTAAGGGATATAAAAAGCTTTCTTTTCTCCTCTACAAGCCATGGGTTTTTCTAGTTCATCAATTTCGAGGGAAATCGAAGGAATCCAATCGGAAGAAGGAATCTTGACAAAGATTGTCGATGGATTTCTTGTGGTAGAATATTTCAAGGATAAACGTGTTGAGTTCATGGATTTTGAGCTCAAATAGTGTTGAAGGTATCATACTACAAGTGGTTTAGGGTGTTGGTGATCTTTTGGGTTATAAGGTCATAAGCTTCGTTAATTACTCATAATCAAACCTTATAGCACTTGCGTGCAAACATTCAATCATAGTGGAATGTCGTATATTTTTCTACGAAGAGAGGACGTATGTACCCAGTAGCAAGGACGATTGGAGGAACCTCTATAAATCTAGTCTTTTTCCTTCCCTTACATGTTACTTTACACATTTATTTTCCTTACAATATGATGAATTGAGATATGATATAATTGAACATGTGTTAAGTAATTAATTGATTTAATAACTTGTTTGTATTTGTATACCTTGATTATATATAAGTTGATTAAACACTTGATATATTAGGAATTCTTGTATCAATCTATTCATCGATTGTGTTACAGGTAGATTATAATTGGTAATATTTTTTGCGTAAGTGTTAGGTTTGATTTGAGAATGTCAAGGTCTTGTAGTTAAGTGCTTATAATTTATTTATGGATCATTATCTCAATTGTGAACATCTTGTTCAAAATTGGTTGATCGTAAACATTGTCTTAGTTTGATTATCTTAGTATCCGCATTATCGTTCCAATAGTCAAATTATTGTAAAGCTTTTTTAAAAATCGTTTCTCGTGTTTGAGGGAATCTATCCACCCAAGGTTGTCAGGATCGCGATCTAGATCTCGAGATCGTACGATCTCGCGCGTCACCAAGCCTCTGCCGAGTTGGAGCGGTTCGAAAATCGGAGAAGACAGCGGAGCGTGCGGCGCGCAGAGGAAGAGCGTAAGATCGTGAAAGCGGCGCTCTGTTCCGCAACAGAAAAGGACGTTTGATCCGATGGACTGACCCAATTTGTTTTTAACCCGACACTTACCACACTGTTTCAACCCATTCTGGGCAGTTGGGCCAATTGTAAATTCCCATCAAATGTTGGTTGGGCTAATTCCTTTTTGAACGCGGGCTTCTTAATACCTACGTTCTGTTTGAAAGGGAACTTTTAAGACTTAAGAAGATAAAATAATGTTTATAAAAATAAAATAACACAATAAAATATTGTAAAAATAGTATATTGGTCTAATAAATAATATATCTTTATTATAATAGTAAAAATAGTATATTGCTTCTTTTTTATTATATTAGTAAAAATAATTATTTTTTTATTATAATAGTAAAAATAGTATATTGTTGTCTATCAAAAATAAAAAATAAAAAAAGTAGTATATTGTTTCTATTTGGTGGATCTTACGATCTTTGTTACGATCCTACGATCTACGCTTTTTCTATACCCCAACGATCTTTAGTGAGATCCCGATTTTGACAACCATGTATCCACCCCCTCTGGATTCATATTGTTATCGTCGTATCAACCAACACGAGCTATGGCCCCTACTGTTGCAGTATCTTCGTACCCAGTTAGGGTTCTTGTAAGTTGCCACGGTCAGATGCTCGCCATCGTTGGGTTGTCTTTTTGTCCTACTCAAGATCTAAGCTTTAAGTTTTAATTTAGGTTGTTTTATGATTTCGTCCATTTTGTTTGATTGTTGTTTGTGTTGATTCTCTTGGTTGTGTGTTGCTTGATGTTTTGTTGAAGCCATGATGATTTTCTTGTGTTGATGGTTGACCATTTGTATGGTAATTCGTTGGCGGTTGTTGGTGTTGTTTGCGCTAATGGTTATGTGGATGGTTGTTGGTGTTGGGGTTTGTACGTGTTTGGTTGGGTTTTGGAATGTAAACGTTTTTTTGTGGTAGTGAGTTTTTAGTTATTGTGATAATGAGAAGTATGTGAGTTGTTTTGTCTTGGGCATATTTTCTTTCTATTTTTCTTGGTTGTTTGCTCGTGGTGACCTCTAATCTGGATCCACCTATACCGCCGCTAGCTCTTGCTTATTTTGGGTTCTTTTCGAATGGCTTGTGGTTTGACTTGGAGTTGTTTTTTTATTTTGGGTAGTTCAATTTTGGTTTGTTTCTAGTTGGGCCCTTTTACAATCTGGTTCAATTTGTGCTATCGCTCCACTTGTTGATTCTCTTATGGATTTTTCTTTTGGATTATGGTGGATCGATCACTTTTGCTTCTAGATCGGGAGTTTGTGTATAGTTTCAAGTTTTTGGGTTGATTATGGTGTCTTATCTGGTGGACCGAAAGTTGAGGAGTGCCTTAGGGATTTCTTTTGAGACTCAAGTTGGCCAATCACTTTTGCTTCGAGATCAGATCAAGATTCAGTTTCTAGAATCATTTTTTTGGCCTATTATGGCGTCTTCTCCAACGAACTGAGGGTCGATTGGCGGGGGATTCCTAACGAGTGTTGGAATAGGTGGCTTTCGTGTGTTTGTTTAGGCTCAGATGTGGGAAGATAATGGGTGGTGCTATTATAGAGTTTTGGTCGATTTTATGGTTTTATGGAGGGGTTTTGGTGCAAATAGCGGATGGTAGGTGTCTAAATCTTGTTTATGTCATCATTCGCGATGAAGTTTAAGGATTTGACTCAATATTAGTTTCTGCTGTTGTGTGGGGGGTTTGACTATGATTTTTGTATTGACTTTGGTGTTGGTGGTTAATTTCTTATTGGTTTTGGTGGTATTCTTCGGTTGGCTGGTATCTTTATTGGTGTTTTTGATGTACGATGTGTATGAGTTTTTTTTTTGGGTGTTTCATCTATGTATTGAACACTTTGCTTTATTGTTTCTATCAAACTGGTCTTTGTTCGTCTTGTTCAGAGACTTGAACTTGATTATTGATAATTTTTGTCGTTAAAAAAATATTTTTTTAGGAAAAAAAGTTAGTTGATATTAATATTGTTAGTAATTATTAATATTATGTTGGGAGTGGAGAGTAAAGGTTTGATCTCCTTATCATTCTAGGCGAAATTATTAGTACTATGTAAGCTTGTTTTGCCTTAAAAAGAAAATTAAATGAGAAATCATACTTTTTCTCTAAAGAAAAGAGACTTATTAGTAGTTGGTACTATGTATTCTAGATAGGAAAGTGCTGGAATTTATATCCTTCTTTCGTTGAGTTCTAGATGACTTCAATTTATCAATTTCTTTTTCCTTCTATTTGGAGCTAACTTAGCTTCTTCAAGACTTTTGGGGTTCGTTATTAATTTCTTTCAACTTTGAAGTGCTAGTTTTTCTTTTCCTTTGTCTCAGAAATTTGGTTTAGTTACAATTTTGGTTTTTCTATTTTAAGTTATATACAATTTGGTTCCTCACTTTTATTTATTTTAATACTCTCAGATTGCTATAATATACTAAAAGAAATTAGCAAATTGAATTGAATATTTATTTTTTGTAAATATTACTTCACTTAAATTTCACCAACTATATCCCAAACTTTTGTCTCTTGAAACCTTAACTTTACATTCTAAAAATTTTATAACTTTTTTCTACTTTATATCATAAATTCATATCAAAGCTCAAATATTCTAAAGTTTAAATCAGATGATATTTATTCACCAAATCGATCCGAGAGCACCTATAGTAACAGTTCATGAACAATTTAATGATCTTTAACAAAGTGGTTCTAAGTTCTAACTTTTAAGTGGTTAGAGATGCATATGGCCAAACGGCTTTTTTCCTCATCTTATTATATTTAGAATTAAAAAAAAAAAAAACTCTTTTTTTAATAATCAATTACTTTTTTGAGGAAATTATTTTTTTTGAATAATCAATAGTTCGTGTAAATGAATAAATCCCAAATTAAAAATGTATTATTATTATTACTAGAAAAAAGAAAAACTAATAAAAAAACCTAAGCAATAGAAATGCATCTAATTCTAAAGGATGACTTCAAGCTACTCATAAACTTTCCCCGACGCCGTAATGGCCGGATAAGTTCCCAGCAACTCTTTTCACCA
>Ga0315914_1000904_pt1 | contig 41577 bp, 29 predicted proteins | sample MpolenodulesMG_FD_203920 | JGI IMG/M metagenome (GOLD analysis project Ga0315914, IMG submission 203920) | Medicago polymorpha root nodule microbial communities from Los Angeles, California, United States - elongated nodules | ecosystem: Host-associated > Plants > Roots > Nodule | place: USA... | reverse complement strand
AGAGCCATTGCTCTACACGTTGAATTGAGAGCCTATGCTCTAACACGTTGATTGGTACCACATGCATATTGCATAGTCAAGTTGTTGTTGTGTCGTTGCATTGTCGTTAATGTTGAGTTGTTGTCGTTGTTGAGTTGTTGTCGTTGATTTTAAATGCTAAGTAGAAATAAATGAAGCATATGTGAATTATTATTGATAATAAGTATATGTGAACTATTATTGTTGTTAATTATTGCTGTTTAGGTTGTTAAATTCCGTTGATGAATTATATGCTTATTATTATTGAATGTAAAATTTCACCCCTTCTGTTTGAATGTTGCCTCTACGTGGGTAACGTGCAGATAACCAGGATTAGCTGCTGATGTGAGTTGACTCTCTCATGCGTTGTCTTAGGGTCGCTCTGATACGTAACGGGATGGGGATTAATTGCTTGTTTTCCACTGTTGCGTATTATTTATGAACCATGTTGTCGAACCTTTTTGAATTAAGATTTTTGATTAAGTTGTTTACGTTGAGGCCGTAGTGCCAAAGTTGTTGAACTTTGAATCTATTTTCTGCTGCGATGTCATTGAAATTTTGACAAGGTTGTTTTAATAAATAGTAACTTTACTCTATTTATAATTTGAATGTAGTGTGATATCCCGTTTTACGTTGAATACTCTGATTATTTGTATTATTTACATTGTTGGGAAAACGGGGTGTTACAACATCACCCATGGGTTAGTTTGTGCTATGGCTGAGAGATGACATCAGGAGACCAACAACTTTCATCTGCCTGTTGAGGAGATGACCATTACACTGGATAATGTGGCTTGTTTGCTAGGTATCCCCGTCGCTGGACGGCTGATTCAGGAGGATGATTTAGATCCTGACCATGGTGTAGAGCTGCAAGTGAATCACTTATTGTTTTCGATGGAGGAAACGGTGGAGCAGGTGAATAATAATTCAGGTGCCTTTGTCACTTACACGGCCCTGAAAGAGTGTTATGAGCACCTGTTGAATAGGTGTAACCATTTGCTGGGGGAGGATTTATCAGAGGAGGAGGAGAAGTAGCTGAGTCGTATTAGGCCCACTTGTGTCAAGGCATTTTTGTTGCTCTTGCTTGGCTACACCCTTTTTGTCGCCAAGAACAACAAAACCATTAATCTGTTGTGGATGTTTGCGATCCGGGATTTGGATGACATAAGCATGTGGTCATGGGGCGGGATGAGACTTGCTTTCTTGTATGAGCAGCTGAATCTTACCTTCAGCTCACGTGTTGGTGCCATTGGCGGTTACATGACCTTGCTTATGGTAATATATTATTTTCTTATTTTTTTAAGTTAACCGTAAATGTATAGTTTTTGGTATGATAATTGTGTGCTGATATAAATTTGTTTTTTTGTGTTTGCAGGGATGGGTTATAGCTCACATCCGACATGTCGTTCCGAGGAAGAAATATGAAGATTACGAACGGCTTAACCCGTATGTGGGTAGATGGAAACCTAAAAGGGGGTTTGCTGATGTTGAACACTTCAGAGGCTTGTTGGATTCGATGGAGCATTGCCATGTCACCTGGAGGCCGTACGAGCACGGACGAGACGTGACACCTTTTCAGGACGTGTGCTGGTACTCCGGATGGATCATGGCCGGCAAAAAAAAGATGGTGCGTCACTTGCCCGAGCGGGCTCTGAGGCAGTACGGATATGTTCAGGCCGTTCCCCGATCTCCTACTACGGTTCTGCCTCTTTCCCCAGCAGATGTGGTTGCTGCCTTCTTGGAGCTTGCTCTGCACGTCGTTAGCCAGCAGGAGAGGGGTCACCAGGTCCCGAACGACAAACCTTGGAAACATTCATATAGGTACATTAGGTGGTTCTACCATGTATCCCATCCTCTTATCGTCAACCCTGCTCCAGAGCCCGACATTGTCATGCCGATACCTGTCTACCAGGATATTCTTGTTGACCAGGACTGGGCCAGACATCCTCGCGATCCATTGCAGGTCATTAGCAGCATGAGAGGCAGATTCCAGAGGTGGTTTCAAATCCACTCTTCTTCAGCATTTTGGAGGGCCTCCGGACCGAGTATAGCGTGTTTAACCATCAGCAGGTTCCACAGAGGAGGTCTAGGAGTCATAGTCCACATGAGCGGCAGTAGTGTCTTATTTTATGACTTTTTTATTTTATTTTATATATTTGTAGTATTTTTATGACATTTTATTAGATTTGGATGTAATACATTTACATTTGCGCGGTTGCGCCTCTTTATGACATTTGACTTAATTTTCGTTAAAATTGCGTTTCTAAATTATGAATGAATGAATGCATGTTTTCTAAATTATGAGTTTTGGTTGAATGAATGAATGGTTGTTCCTATGTATGAACGAACGAAGGAACGGAGCTAAACAAGGAACAAGGCAGTAGCTACTGGCTGTCTGTTTTGGTGCGCAGATAACCAGCGTGAGTTAACTTACGTTGCCATTTGCACTATCGTGAGTTAACATACGTATGAGTATTTTGGTCATTTCACTTGAGAATGAGCAAAAACATTTGGGTAAAGAGCAGTTCTCAATACTCAACATATAACATTTTCGTTTTGACAATTTTTTTTCACACCCTATTTCATCTTGCGCATCTTATTTAGATTATATAATATGATAATAGTCATTTTATTCCCTGAATATGTAACGAGTAGTCACAATAGTCCTTCAATGTATCGAAATTTTAAAATAGTCCCTGATTGTGCACTTCGTTAGTCAAAATAGTCCTCGACGTTAAAATAGTCACTCAATGCTGATGTTAACTCTTCTTATATAAGGACTAATATGACAGTAAGTAAGTATTTATAAGGACTGATATGACAATAAGTATGTATACTAAGGGACTAATATGATAATATTAATGAAACATTTTAACGTAGGAGACTATTTTGACTAATATAGTGCACAATCATGGACTATTTTAAAATTTTGATACATTGAAGGACTATTGTAACTACTCATTACACATCCAAGGATCAAAATGACTATTAACCCAAAATCTGAAATGTTTAACTTGTTTTGAATAATTTTGTAGGATATTTATGTTGTTTTCCCACCCTACTGCTCCACCAAATTATTTCATAACATTATGAAAGTTAGTTACATCTTAGTTAGATCATTTATGAGTTAGTTTATCTAATTGACTATATAAATCTAAGGGTTCGTTTGATGGTTAGGATAAGATAGATGCAGAATATGATATAAAGTTGTATAGAGATAGGATATGATAAGGACATGATAAACATTAATCCTATCATGTGTTTGATGCGCACATGATAACAAACATGACATCATTATAATTAAATGAAAAAATTGCTCTCATAATTAATTAAATATTATAAAAATGATATGTTATTAATTATAATAGAAAATACATGCTATCATTATTTTAAAAATGACAATATTTTAAAAATGGCAGAATATCAAGATAATAAATAAAAAATGATCTTCTAATCCCATCAGGATAATTTCTAACTCAGTCTATACTCATGATAGAAATTACAAAGGAAAGTCAGGATAGGATACGAAAATGGTTTATTTTATCCTATCTTTTTTGTGCATCAAACATGAGATTTAAGCATGATATGATTAATATATCATATCCTGTCTCCCTATCCTGACCATCAAACGCACCCTAAATGTATTACGATATCAAAGAAAATAATAATTCCGCTACTTTCTTTCTCAAAATTTTCTTGATAAATTTTCATTGAAGATGAACTACATCATTTTTCCTTTTCTATACTTTTTGTTTGTTTGTTCATGATAACCTAAATGGTGTACTTCTTGATTCAGTTGAAGAAACTAAGAAATGGCTGTGTTCAGCACCAAGAATCCTGGGCAAATGATGTTGTTCCTTGTGCTATACGGTGCTGAGCATTTGTTGCGCTCTCTTTGTGGCGTTCCTTGCTTACATGAAAAGAATCAACAAAAGATGCAATGCGGGATCCAACTTTCCATGGAGAATCGGATCAAGAATCTCAGAGTATTGAAGAGTCTCGTCAAAGAATCATCATAATTTTTTTTTCTCGATGGTTTTTCCTCCTCAATTTTTTGTTAAAGTTTCTCAAAAACACCAAAAAGTTGGCGATATTCTTCTTTGTTTATTTTAGTTTTATTGACATTCTAAAGAAAATGGATGGTTAAGCAAAATTCTTTCTTTGATCTAATTGACTACATAAGCTTCTATCTATAAAGAAAATGAATGGTTGAACAGAATTCTTTCTTTCTTTTGCTTAACCAACATTCTAGCTTTTATCCATAAAAAAAGCATAGCGTTAAGCAAAATTCTTTCTTTTCGCCTAGTCGAATGTCGGGTGGAGTTACACTATCAATTTTATAAAGTTCATCAACTCACGGATGGAGTTTGCTAGGAGACAAACAAATGTGGTTGTTCATACGCTTATAGAAAAGACCACATTTCTCGTTAGTCCCGTTGTTTATTTTCATATAATCAATTGTATTGAGACTTTGATTATTAATAATATGTTATAAACACTTTTCTTTCAAAAAAAAATTACACTATCAATTTTATAAAGCTTTTTTAAATTGTGATATAATTTAACTGAAAAAATAAATTATATTACTAGCAAATCATAATCAATTATATTTGTGGAGGGTTGAATAGTTCAATTGATTTGAATTAATGAATAAGGAGTTGAAGTAGCGACGAATCTTCCTTGACATCCCAAGTTTTCTATATGTATTATACTAGACATAGTATTTCTTGTGGGGACTTGAACTCGCATCCCCACACTACATTCAAGCAAAATAAACCACTACATCACTTCATTTTTGACAAATTCTTGAAATAATTTAACATATATTTTACAAATTTTTGGCACTCTCAACAAAATAACTCAAAATACCTCACTGAGTTGAAAGTCTTAATTCAAATTTGAACGAAGAGTAAATATTAATCTAACAATAACGATTAACATTTGTCATTTAAAAAAATTGTTTGTGCAATCTTAAAAGTGGTAAGTTAAATATATTCTTAATGATTTAAATATTATAATCAATCGGTAGTATGTTAATCTTCAAACTCGAATTGTATATGAATTAAATCCTCATATAAGTATATAGAAAAGGACTGAGGTAGTACCTTATTTACAGTATCCCTCTTAAAAAATTGATATTGTGGATTTGCTGAAGTATTGAGGACAGCCAACAACAACCTTGAAGTGGCAAGAGGCACTAAATTAACATTGGTGGCTGCTAATGGTTCGGTTAGACGGTGATGGCAAACTTAATTAGTAATTAGGATATTAATTAACAGAAGACTTACGTGCAAGGAGAATCTGTGCAGCAACACAACAACATATAAAACAAAACACAGGTTTCCAGAATTTCAGGTACCCTATATGGTTTTGTTTCTTAAACAAGTCAACAAGTCTATGAATAAACAGAGGTTTTAGCAAATTAATAAAACCAAATCTCTGACCGAACACGCGTTTTTTGCTTAATACATTAATCATACAAATTGGTATAAATAAATTAATTATATGTACCTTGTTACCGGAGGATGCGGTTGGAGACTTGCAAGGTACCGTGTTTTGTGGTTCATGCACATGCAATTAAGCTAGGAAATTAACATGCTGAGTTATTTTACTTAGTAGTAATCTGGATTGATTGTTTTTGTTTTCATTAGGGGCAGCTGTGTGTGTTCCAAAACAGGGGAGAAAAATGTCATCATCATCATCATATATAATAGCCGGAGCTATACGTGTCCAAATCCATACTACTTATTTAAAGTTTAACTTATATAAAACTCAAATACGCCACACATTAATCTATATAGTCTAGGCCCGCATGTTTAATCAAAGTTTGAGTCCTTAATATTGGAATATTTGAAGTATTTTACTTTTAATTTGATAATATTTTTGAAAATATAGATTGTTTCGGATTGGGTCGAGCTCACCTACAAATGAACCAGATCACTTATCATCTAGTCATCGCGTGATCAAAGATCTTGCGATGATCTAAAAATTATGTAGAATATCCTCTAACGGACCCAACGATTTTTACCTAGTCCTTTTAAATCGTATCTATAGAAGGACACTTGGCATGAGAAATATACATATACTTATACTTTTATTTAAAAATCTCAAACCTGACTCGATCACAAACTGACTTGAACGTTTGAATGTTTGCTGATCCAACATTGTCGACGATGAATCAATGACTGTCCTCCGTCGTGCTTCACCAACTCCGGCCATCTATCTAGATCCAATTCGGGTCACAATAAATAATTTTTATCTAATAAATAATAACTTTTTATGTATCTAATCATGATATAAACTTTTAATAACTACTAAGCAATGTTTGGTTTCAATACTTTATCACAAAGTTCCAGCGAGATCGAGATTATTGCAGTTTAAAAGAGAATTGTTGTCCTTTTTCTTTGGTGCAACTTGATGCAGTCCTTTAATACCCTAGGCGTCACCCGTTTATTAACATCATAAACAATGAAGAAAGGAGTAATAACTCAATTCATATATTACCGTAACGTGAACATGATCCCCATTAGATAATAGTATGATACTAAGCACACTACCAACAATAATTTTCTGAGCTCCTAATCAAACAACAAATGAATAATAATAGTAATAACAGTAGTTAATAAAACAATTAGATCTTAATACTTGCCTAGTTGTTCAAATTAAGACTTAAGTAGTCACAGAATCCTTAATCTAACATATTTTATGATACCTTCAAGGGATTGCCTGTTGCGTTGCGTGTGGAATGACTCAATGTTTAATAATCATTTTGTACTTATATACTTATGTAGTAATCAAAACATTGATCGAATAATTCAAAATCAGATTAGAATGGGAGTAATAAACAAGTGCCACTATGGGGTTAGCGAAGGGAGAGACCCAAGAAAAATGGGGAAAAAAACCTAGAGAATGTCTTATCGAGATGTGGTCAAATGGTTAATTTATTTTCCGTATACAACATGTTATTGCAAGAAATATAAAATGAAATGGGGATTATAGTACATTCGTACCTTAAAAAAACAAAAATTATTTATGTATCTCAAATATAAAAACTCTCACGTCTATTAAAAAAGGAACCAAATTCTCTAAATTATGGAAATTAAATAGTTGAAAAAAAAATCCAAGTTAATTTATTGAAAAAAATCTAAATTAATTAATACACATAGAGTGTGGAAGTAGTTATGAATTATACACTTCAGTTCTGGAGCTCTGAACTTTATTTTTTCTTCATATATTGACCAAATCTCAATTTTCTTCTACAATCGTATTAATTGAATATTAAAATATAGACATTGTATGCAACACCTTATATGTTTATATATGGGACACATAAGATTGGATTCTCAGTTGAATTAAGTATTAACATTTTAAAAAATATAAAAAGAATCAATAATGAATTGATTCAAGCCGTAAAGAATTCGAATCCCTTAAGTATTTGAGGAAAGAAAACTTTGTACCAATATCTTGGCAAACCAAAAAAACACTTATATACGATGATCATCATTGTGAATGCTAGTACAAGGGTGGTGCTTAAAATACACAAGCTTTTATTAACAGAATAAAATGACTCGGTACATGCTGGTTCAGAAGTGACATGAATTGATTTTGAATGGATTAATTTTATAAAAATTATCATGATTAAAAATAAGTTGAATATTAGATGATTTATGTTATATACATTCGTGTGAAAGTGTATGGAACAATGAATTAAAAACTAAAATGAATTTTAGAAGGCAAAACTTTAAATTTTAGTGCATGTTTGGCTATGTGTTGTCAAAAATTAAGTTTGAGTAAATTGATTATGTAATATTCTTTCTAACTAAAAATAAGTTAAACAATAAACTTGAGCGCTACAATCAATTTTAGAATAAAAAAACTTCAATTATTAGCAAAATAGAATCAATTCTTGAGACAAAATCATATTTACCCGAGAGCAACAAAACATGTCGACAAATAAAATCATTATTATATACGAAAAATTACATATGAGTGGGAGGAAAGTGAGCAATAAGATGCACCACTAAGTCCATCATAAACACAATATTTATGGACGTAGGAGACATATTATTAATGTGCATGACCTTTTAAACTCTGTGAAGAAGGTCTACATAATTTAGTGTTAAGAAGTCAAAAGTATCAAATAAATGGTATAAAAACATATTCATTATCAAAACACGTTTTCTCATGCTTGGCCGCTTTGTTTAATGTGACTTTGAGGGCTGTTTGTCCCACCATACAAGCCCTAGTCCTCAATCTCACAAGTGGTGAAACCCAATCAAATCCACACATGCATGTTTTCCTCCAACCCACCCGTATACCTTAACATCTATTTGCCTAATTGTCGATCTTCCATCAAGTGAGTCACGGAAAAAGTTCACAGATGTCTTCGTCTTCATCTCTCGCCCGCCTAAATATATCAAAAAAGACATCTCTAACAAAGTCATGCATATATTTGAAGTCGAAAAGCTCCTAAAATGAACTACATACTCTCCAAACGTATCCAGGCACGCCATACGACAAATAGGGCACCCATCATCAATAGAAAATAATGTAATCATGATGCCATATTTGAGGATAATGCGGTACTTTAATGGTGACATTTGTTGATCCAACCCATCATTATGGATAGCTGGAAGAAAATCATGAGCAAATGCTGCTTGCAAACACACAAAAATTGTTTTTTGTCTTGTGGTTACGTCAATCTTCATTTGGGCATATTTTGAACACTTTTACTAAAAAGGGCACTCGTCAAAAAATATTGTCCTTTAGAAGAGATGATTTTCTTGCTAATAAAACTGTTACAATCAAAATCTAATCATACCACGAAGATCATCTAAGACATTGTCAAAATCTAGTTTCAATTTTTGTCCTTTTAGAAGTAAAACCAAACATTCATTTAACTTCAAGCAAACTCGATACTAAAATAAAACCAAATCAACTTTAAAACATTCAAACACGTCAAAATCAATTTAACATCTCTACCGTCAATTTTGATCCCTTCAAAGTGAACGAAACATACACTCAAGCAGCATATTGTATTAGCCATGGAGTATGTAAAATTAAATTAAAATACTCACTTTTACATTACATGAAATATTAAAGCACGTACATACTCCTTTCTTCAATTGAGAATAAGAGAAAATACAGTACAAAATCTTTGGGAAGGGGAAATATAGAGATGAGCACCGAGTGAGTTCACTTCATAGTAGATGATTACGAAATGGCCCCCGTGTCTGGTCACATGGATTCCTCTGAACTTGTTTGTCCAACGCCAGAACTTGCATGTTTTGTTACTGTTCTTTAATTTTTTATGTCTATTCTTTTTTCTTCTTCCTACCTCCTTTTATTCTGTTAAAGGATACTTCTCTCAATCTGTGATTCATCCACCAGCTTTTCGTCTTCTTTCCCTTTTTCATGTCCTATATCACCATTTTATTATTATTACAAAATGAACCAAGATCGAGGCACATACATCTACGCTGGTAAATTATTCAATTGTCATTATGTTTATTAGTCTACATTTGTGACAAGGGACAACTACTATTTTTTGTTTATAGCAATACTACAACACTCTTTTTTCAACATTCTTTCAAATACATATTTTTTTATTGGTTTAAATTAAGTTGGGTCTCACACTTCGAAAATGAGTTTCACTTCAGACAGGGGTAGCACTTGGATGACATACATTAATTTTCTTCAACAAAAGAGTGAATGTTAAAAACAATGTTAAAAGAGAGTATCCATAGCATTTCTCTTTTGTTTTTGTTCAATGAAACTACTACTACTAGCACTTCATTCAAAATGAAATTTTTTGTATACATTAAGATCAATACAAAATATGGCAATTGCACTTGCTTCATAAAGGACCACATTGTCATTAAGCCTAATAGTCTCTTAATTCATCTTTTTTCTCGTCATTATGCATTAGTTTCTTATATTCTCTATTATCTTAGATTCTTTTTGGATATCTAATCTAAGTATATTACCTAGTATGGTATAGCTAGACAAGTTTATTATCAACAAAACAAAAAAAGTATAGATAAAATGCCAATGCCAACCAACCATTTTTTGTTTTGCACAACTTTGATTACATTATTGAATTGTTTTCAGCTATAGTTTGATTATTCTTTTCCATGGACAATTTAATATGGCGGAATTCAGAAAACGGTGTTCACGAACGAGATTGAGGTTTGATTTATTTTATATGATAGATTAAAAATGACAATCATCCTCCTTCAAAGCATATAGTGCATAAAACGAGAATAGGGAATTGTTTTTGTTGGAGAACGAAACGAATATGTTCCTCCTTGCGAATAATAACATGACTAAACACATAACAGATTTCAATAAAAACATTAACCAACATGTCGTATCGAGATGTAGTGATCAGTCCGAGTGGTAAGAGACTCAAACATGAAAAGCTTAAAAAAGTTATTAGATTTATGCGGACTATTTTGTATAGAGAACATTTTAGTTTCAAAAAATAGCTTGATATATATTAATCATTGTTAAACGAGAATCATACGTTAGATGAAATATGTCATGGACATTTGTTTATAAGTGGTGAGAAATCTTTATCTTATAAATCGATTTTGTAAATGTTGAATTAGGTTCAAACCCAAACTTTAAGATGATATCAAAATCAAGATGTGTTGGATCGTCTACAATAGGTCACTCTTATCTTATCTGGTTACTCAAATCACACTCAAAATGTCTAATATTTAATATGAGATGTATATGTTAAGACTACACATTTTTATAATTAAAAATAGGAGACAATACTCATCCTAAATGATTTTATAAAGGTTAAGTTGGCCATAAATCAAACTTTAAGAAGGATTGCATTGCAGGAAAGCTGATTTAATTATTACTATGAATTATAAGGAATGAATAAAGTGGCAAGGGAATCTATCTGTCAGCTATCTCTATACGTTGGTGTATGTTTCATTTTCCCTTTGGGTATGGTCAAGGAATTGGTCTACAAACAATTACAAATGAAACCTCACGTGCAATAGGCTGTAGCTTTTTGTCTTTGTATGTTGATTGAAACTTTGAAACATCCTATTTAAAACCCATGTACATACCTTTCTTCACACAACAATACCATGTTAAAAAGGGTCACTTTGTTTTCTCTTTCGGGTATGTAATACTTTTGTTTGGGACTTTTATGTTCATTTCATTCTAAAACTTTTTCTCCTTCAACTTCAATAATTTTTCTTAGTGATTAGTCACAAATTAATTAATAATAATGGCTCTTGAAACTGTGGTTTTCCCACAACAAGATCCATTCACATATAGTTACAAAGACAATTACTTCAACTCTTATGATCATCTTCATGCGGAAGAACAAGAGAATGTTCTCCTAGGAATCATCAACAATGAACAACAAAATCTCCATGCAAACTGGGATTCTTGTTCTGTTAAGGATCATCAATGGGAATATTCACACTCTTCCTCTCCTGAAATCTGCACGGTTGATCAAACTATCACGGCACCTACCTTCACTCCTCCTCCTTCTTCCACCATGGAAGCTACAGTAACTGCAACGTGTAGGAGAAAGCGACGTCGTATCAAGAGTGCAAAGAACAAAGAGGAGATTGAAAATCAAAGGATGACTCATATTACTGTTGAACGCAATCGAAGAAAACAAATGAATGAGTATTTGAATGTGCTTCGATCTTTGATGCCTTCTTCTTATGTTCAAAGGGTCAGTTTCAATCACAATTTAACTAATTAATTTGTTCCTTTTTAATTAATTCTTTGTTATCAATCAATTCAAAATAATGAGCATGACATAACATGATATGACATGAGATGAGTTCTCAACTAGTCACAATTGTTTTTTAAGTTTACTTAATTATGGCCCGTTAACTTTCTAATTATTTTTTTTTCCCCCTTCAATTTTCACTTTGAATGTATGTGGGTAGGTTAAATTATATTTATTTATAATTTGTTTTACTTATATGATAGAGGAAAGATGGAAGCTAACAAAAAGAATATTTTTTTCTTACAAACTTGTCTTTAAAGAATTGTGGGCTATTTAGCTAACACTCAATGAAAATTGGACAAATAAAGGCAAATCTATATGGAAGTGGCATTTTTTGGGTGAGCTTTAGGTTGTTTGGAAGTACTCACAAACTACTAATTTTTACTCTATTTGCAAATTACTTTATGTGGTTAATTTTTATTGATTGTTGGTAAATTATCTACAATTTTTCAAAGACAGCCTAATTTTTTTAAGAGCTTAAATGTGAAATTATGACACTAGTACATAAAAAGGGATAACTCATAGTTCGTGTCTAATTATATCAAATATTTCTATGACCTTTTATCATAACAAGTGCACTTGCATAATAAAAAATGCATATTAAGAAAAATTAAAAACAATATTTTTACAATTTTAAAAAATATTCGATCTATTTTTGTAATGTATTTAAAAAGAATCCACAATGTCTTCTCCAATACTTATTTTGTGTAAACACTAAATGTTATGTGAGTTAAAATGGTAAAGATAATGAAAATGACAATACAAAATTCCATGTGTATTTGATTGAAAAAACAGGGTGACCAAGCTTCTATTATTGGAGGAGCAATAAACTTTGTGAAGGAGTTAGAACAACATTTACAGTCTATGGGGGGCCAAAAGAAAACGAAACAACCAAACGAGAACATAGGCTTAAATAATGGACCACCTTTTGCTGAATTCTTCACTTTTCCTCAGTACACAACAAGTGCAACTCAGAACAACAACAACACGGTCACAATGGAACAACACAATTACCAAGAACAGAAACAATGGGCTGTGGCAGATATTGAAGTCACAATGGTAGATAGTCATGCCAACATGAAAATTCTATCCAAGAAAAAACCAGGACAACTTATGAAGATTGTTGTTGGGTTACAAAATCTTAGGCTAACCATTCTTCATCTTAATGTTACCACGGTCGATGATATGGTTCTTTACTCAGTTAGTGTCAAGGTTGGTGTTTTTTAGTATATATTTCTTTTTTGAAATTTTAATTAGAAATTAAGTAATTAATTTATGAGTTTTGGGTATGAATTGATTGGAGCAGGTAGAGGAGGGGAGTCAGCTGAATAGTGTGGATGAAATTGCGGCTGCTGTGAATCAACTATTAAGGACGGTCCAACAAGAACTGGCTTATCAACTAAATTGAATGAATGAATTTGACAACATTAATTTAATTTCCTGTCTTAATTTATTTAAAATTTGTCTATCAAATCTTCTCCATCGTTAAGTGATTTGGATATATAAATGTGACTGTGTTTATTGAGAATATTAGAGGGGGTAAGGTAATATGTGTAGCACTTTAATTATTTGTCATAATTTTTTCTTCTGATAGCAGCATTTGTGGCAAACAACTTCAATGCCTAGTTGAAATGTGTTAATTAGGCTGTATGTACAACCAACAGTACCTCACAGGTCTATGTGAATTACAATTTCATTTCAATAATAAGCTACCAATAGGTCTGCTTGATCAAAGTTGACATTTTACATTGTTATGATGATCTCGTGTTTATCACGATTTTTCTTCTTTCATTCAAAATTAAATACCAACATTGACTTCTTAACGGTCTACATAAGGCATAATATATGCCCTAGGCTATAAAAATCCGTGAAATGTGTGTGTATGTTTGATTAGCTGCTAATTTATTTTGATCATCATATGGCTTCAATCCAAATGAATTAGTTTATGCCTTGATAGCACATGTTAATTTTTCAAACATGTATAACTCACTCAACCTCATTTTATTTTTAATGGAAAATTAGTAGGACATTCGTACGCACACGCACGAGGTAAACACATTGTTTTTCGTTTTCGGAATATGATGTAACTATGTTAAATTTAAATAATATTGAATGATATGATTGAAAAGAAATAGGAAATTGACAATTACAAAATATTGGAACTGGTTACCCAAGCATAATCTCAATGGTTAAATTTAACAATATTTTTAAATTTTGGAATTGCGTACCTATGCGTAATATTGAATGATTTAATTTAGTCAATAATTGAACGTAGTGATCTTTTTAAAGATAAATACTAAATTTACAATTTCAAAACTCAAAACTGGGTACCCATTCGAAATCTCAATGGTTAAATTTAGTGATCATTTTTAAGAAACTAATAAAATAGATGTTAAGGAAATAAAATAAATATGAAAGTCGGGTATTTAATTATTTATTTTAATACAAAATTTTTATTTTTAATTTTTTAATACGTGCCTTTAAAACACAAGTTAACAAAACTTTTATTATAATTCTAATAATATATATATATTCATTTTGTCTTTTAACTGATATGTTGTTAACGCAGTAGTTGGTAGAACTTATTAACAAGAGTTTAGATTTGCTCTATTTATCTTATAAAAAAATAAGTAATCGATATGATTTTGTATATTTCTAAAAGCATAAAAAATTTGGGACAAACAAATATCGTAAAATGTGATGAAAAAGAGTAATAAGAAGTATATTCATGTGAACGATTTTGGTCCACTATTCATGCATTTCACCCGATAATAAATCATATTCTCAAGTTCACACTGAGTTCAATCCTCACCAACTATAATTCCAATAAGTAGGAGATCCAAAACGAAAAATGGTAGTAGTATATGCCAAAAATGAGACGAGTTAACCAACAAACTCAACACATTTTTAACACGTCAATATAAACAAACCAAACAAATAACAAATATTATGAAGCTTAACAAGACAACATGTTTTTTTTTTGTGTGTTAAATTTGATTGTTTTTAATTTCGTTATATTTAGGTTGCAGAACCCTAATATACATATTTTAATTCAACTTTGATTATTATTAAACAAAAATTAATTTTTATCAATTCATAGGGTAACGTAACTAAGCACTTCCTTTGAGCCTTTTACTTGAAAAGGACAATAAGAAGATGGGTACTCAACGAGATTCAGACCTATATGGGTTATGATTTTGTAAGCAATCAAGTACTCTACTGAAACATCACATATTTATTATTGAAATAAAAATTCAAATTTCATAATGAAATGGTCATAATATATAGACCTTCCTTATTGTCTTTCACGTGTGAATATTCTTCTACACTTTTTTCTTCCTTTGTCTGCTTCACAATTGCACAATGCATAATGATGCCTCGGTTTGGAATTGTGAAAGACAGAATATTTCTTGATCAATACTTACCTTTCACAACTGGTATTTGCAATTTTGTCCTTGTAAAATTGCAATTGTGTGAGAGTTGAGAGTTTGCAATTTTCTCCTCTAAAAAATATAGTAGCAGTTTGAGTGATAAAATAATATTTTGAGATTGCACAATATAAGTATAAAGTGGTGAACCACAATAAACTTAAACTACTGAAAATGTTCGATAAATTTCTCCTTGTAAATATTTAAATGTTTCATTTTTTTTCTTTTTCCTTCAATTCTCCTTTCTTTTCAGTTTCTTTTAATCTTATATTTTCTACCTCTTTCACCTTCTTTCTGTGTAGTTCTCTAAGATGACAATAAGGTGCATAAACACCTTATCATAATTCCTTCATCTCCTCTCCTCTCAAATGAGTCTTAATGTTATACTTGAGTTAACTTTCCACGTTTGATGAAAGAGTTGAGGACAGGTTGAACAATGTATAATTGAGAGAATCCATAAATTTAATGTGTTAAAGTTTTGGGTGAAGATTTGTGGTAACCAACTCATTTGAATAGTTGCTCTTAGCACAATGTTATGATCTAACCCAATGAGACTCCCCCTCTTGGCTCAACATATAAGACCTACCATAGAAAGTGGAATTGTGATATATAGTAGTAAAGAATATCAACTATCAATTAAACTGATATCAAATGGTTATGTTGTTATGTTTTTAAATATTCTACATGTGAAACTCACAAACTAAGTGGAGAGAAGTGGAAAAATGGAGGTTCGAGTCCATAGTAGAACAAATATTCTTATGATATTTTATCATTTGAATTGTACATATTGAACATATGACTATATTAAAATAAGATTAAACTATATCACAAATCATAAACCAAATTAAATGATTTAAACTAGAGGTGAGATAAGCGAGATCGACCGACAAATATTTATAACCTAGCCTGCGTACGTCAAACCCATGCTAGCTCAATTTAATTTATTTAAAAAAAAATAAAAAAAATATAGAAGACTCTATGAACTTTTAGAAGCTTACAGATTTAGCACAAAAGCCTAGGATACATGTCATGAGAAGAGTCTTTTCTAGACATACTACAATGACTTCATCAAATAATATGAATAATTTCTTATTGCTATTGTTAATATTTTTGTTTTTTTTACTTTACCTTATATTATAAATTATCGAACATTTTTAGTAGTTTAAGTTTATTATAAACTATAAAAGAAATATGATATCATATATAGTCAAATTCTCTAAAATGGAATAAATATCAAAATGAAGTTTGATTTCATATGATTATTAGTTTGTTAGTCTATTTAATTCTAATTTATATTACGTATTTAAATATGTTCATATGAAATAGACATTTAAAGCAAACTTACATGTCATAGTCAAGTTTTCGAAAAGACCCAAGTCAAGTCCAATCCTTGAATTTTTTTACCAAACCAAATTTAATTAGATCTTACAAAATCTAACTCGGATCAACCTATTATCACATCTAGTTTTAACTATCTTTTAAGGTGCATGTAGGGGCGGACCTGACCTCACAAAATCAGTGAGGCACAACTTTTTGCAGGTCTGCATCAATGACGGAACCAGAAGTAAATTTTTGAGGGGACGAGTAAATTATTGAGGGGGCGATTTATTGTGTGTGTGTGTATATATTATTACTCACAATAATTATTCACAAAGAAAATTGTAGGTATAGTTACATACTATTGGATTTTTCGTAGGTACTATGATTCAACACTTGCATTGTGCATTTTTTATGGTATTTTTAGTTAAAATAATATAGTTGAAAAGCTAAAATGGGCAAAAACAAGAATCAAACTCAAGTTCTTCACCTGAATAAGGCATACCTTTACCATTGAAGTACATCATACAAATGTGGTTAATTTACAAAGATTGATTTATATACTATAACATTTAGCTAAAAAATATATAAATATAAAAAAAATAAAAAATTGGGCCTGAACTGATGTGACACTTGCCACACTAGACCTAGTCCAAATCCGCCCCTGGGTGCATGGATCACTTAGGCAAGAGAGAGAAGTAGAAAATTTGTTCAAAGAAAAAATCAAAAGAGAAAAAAGAATTTAAAAGATAAAAATTAAAAAGGTATATTGAAAGGAGATGAAAGGAGAGAATTCATACTCATCGTAAAGTTGATATTTCATTTAAGAATGTGTAATGAACAAGACGACTTATGACTGGCGGGTGGGAAAGGTGACATTTTAACCTTAGATATAATAATAAAAAATTTGAATGGTTGAGATCTTAGACTTGCTACCCTTTTCTAATTTTTTGGTTGTACAATTGAAACAAAAATTCGTACCCCACATGCAAATTAAATATAATTTAATTAATTGGGCTGGTTTTATTGAATTAGCTTCATTTCATGTGCTTTAACAGAATCCGAAAATAAACCCAAAAAACCTAAAAAATTACGTTTTCTCACTTATGAAATTGCCCATTCATTATATCAGTGACATTTAACTACCGCTCGTCATTTTTCAACGACATTTAACCGTTGCCTAAGATAGGTTCAATATAGATTATTGTGGCTATTTGTCATTCTTTCCAAAGAGTATTTGTATATGATAGTAAAATGATTAATATATATGCATAAATATGTTCACTTTGTTGGATCCTAGAATCCTTATTACTGATCCTATGATTGAAACTCCTAAATAACAAAACAACAATATTGCACCGCAACTGAGTAATTTATTTCTAATAATAATTGATAAAATCCAAACACGGTAATTTATTTCTAATAATTGATAAAAGCCAAACACAGCACCAGGGAATTACAATGAGCAATCAAAATAAAAATTGTATTACAATGAGCAGTTCAAACACGGTATAATTTGTTGTTGAAGTGAGACACACAGGTGGGGTCGGGCATAAAAAGCAGCGTTTTTTGATAGGGGAGGTGTAATCCAAATTTTAGTTTAATACTGCACAAAATTTTGTTTGTCCAAATCAACACACCAAAAAGAGCTCCTCTAGAACTGGTTTCATTGGCAGCTGTCAGGAAAAAAGGCACATTTTCACCCGAAAGGATTCACCTTTCCCATGGTAAATGTCACCCTTACGGCCCTCATCTTTGTTCTTGTAATTGTTTACCCAACCTAACTAATAAAAATTGATTAGATTAAGTAACATATTTTGACAAAATCCGACCCAACTCGTAAACATATTTGATGATATGCATTAACAAGAGAGAATTAATTCATTTCCGATCCTATGGGTACATGCACACAAACACCACACACACGTCATTGACATTTTTAAAGCAAAAAAGCTAAATGCGTCATAGCAACAGTACTCTTGGTTGCAAACTTACAATTGTGGACCAATTCATGTCCCATTAGATGCATTGAGGATGCTAAAGGCTATGTATAGTTCACTTATGAATCATATATAATATTGCACTCTGCGTGGAGCATTTGGTAGGATATTAAACCGTCATATGAAAAATATGCATCAATATCCAATTGAAAGAACACAAAATTTCTTACGTAATAGCTAGGCAATCGTGTTCATTTCTCAAACGTGCCATTGGTAGATTCGTATACTTCCATGTTTTGCTTTCATTTTCGAACGTGTCGGTATACGTCCATCTCCTCAAATCAAGATTTTAGATCGTTTTTCTTTCATTTTCACTATATATCATAATCATAATAATATATACAAATGTGATACTCTATACCTTATAGCTAGAATATATATTACTGTACATATATGTATGTAATGCTAATACAAAAGTGACATGAGAATAACATTGATTGCTGCTGCGGATTATTCGAGTATATGTCTAGACAAATCACGGTCAAGATTAAGATTGAAGGGGATTTTTTATATTTATATACCAATTTTATGCATTATTACATATATACTTTTGAATTATGGTTATCCTATAACTATGTACATATATGTTGCCGTTAGGAATGTATATGGTTTATTATCTGACCAAAACTACACAAGTCGATATGGTCTTTATAAGCCAAATTATTACACTTTCAAATCCAAGTCATGAAAGATCCATTATATTTTGTTGTCACTTTAGGATAAAAGCAAAGAGCTATAAAGGCAAACCTAGACTGCCTTAAGAAACTTTCCAAGGGCCGATTTGATCACATCTATTTAATTTATCCATTCCCATTCGAAACGTCAGTTTTCTACCCTTAAAATAAAAACATCAATTTTCCAATTGTTCTTTCAAAAAAAAAAAAAATCAATTTTCCAATTGAACATGTACGTGCGAGCTTAAAATCTAATTATAATTTCTCATTTTGGGTCCCCAAAAGTGTGATGATTGTTCCTTTAAGTATTAGCTTCCGATTGTGTTGCACCTCTTTTGTGTGCGTGAGCTTAACTTAATTGGTAGGGCATTGCATAATTTATGCAGGGGTCGGGGTTCGAACCCCAGACACCCCATTTTTCCACATTTAAATGTGTGAGCTACAATCACTAGGCTATCAGACAAAAAAAGAAGAATTGTAAATGCAATAATTCCACAAATATTTTTTTGAACAAGTAATTCCACAAATATTAAAAGATTAGATGATATATTCAGTTTATCTTTTAGTCAAAAAATAGTAATACTAAGTTTATCTATTCTGTATATTAATATTTCAAAATATCAATTGATTAATGTTTATTTTAAATAATTAATAACACCAAGATATAATATTTGGTAGTTTTAAAATGATATCTTAAAAAAAAGTAGCTTTAAAATGATCCTATGTTTAAATAGAATATTTAATTTAGAACACTAAGATTGGTTCTTAGTGTGAAAATTGTACATTATCAACTAATCACAAACTAACATTTGTATGCCCTTTAAGTTGAATATGATTAAACTCAAATATTTTCAACAGTTCAACGTTTATGATCTACAATTTTAAAAAAGGAATATATATGTAAAATTCAGATGCTGTTCTAAAAAATCAGTTATAACTTGTAACAATTGATTCTTGAAAAATGATATTCATTGTAGTAAACAAATACAAATTAATTTCTATTGTTGAAAATGATATTCATCGTCATTTATCTTTTTTATATCGTCATTTTGTCCTTTTAATTTGTTTGAAGATGAATTTTCATGTATCAAATCTAAAATTCATATAAAAAATATGAATGAAGAGCCATAAATTTGAATACGAGTTCATATCAAAATAAAATCATAGATTTAAATATTGAAAATCTATATGCAAATTGATCAAACGAATGAAAATGATATGAAAAAGAAGAAGATAAAAGATGTTACTTGAGGCTAGGTTAAAGAAACAAGTGTAATTTTGCCTAGTTAAATTAAGAAAATATTGTCCCCGTGAGCTTAGCTCAGTTGGTAGGGACATTGCATAATTTATGCAGGGGCCGGGGTTCGAACCCCGGACACCCTACTTCTCCACATTTGATTGTGGAGCTCCAGCCACTAGGCTACTAGACAAAAAAAAATTAAGAAAATTCTAACATATTTTCTAAGAGCACTTATTAAGAAATCAAATCTATCTAGATTGTGGGATTAATTATGCAATCATGCGCAGAAGATATCCGATTCATAGGCAATTTTTTTTTTCACAGTATTTTAAAAACTAAGATAAATGTTAACGAATGTCCCCGTGGTACTATTTAAATACCTTAAAAAGTTGATGTCTTTTAACAAATGTATTTTCATGTGTAAGGACCTTCCCTACATGAGCTTTGTTAGTAAGACACTTAAATAAATTATACGGGGGCCCATTTTTTTGCAGATTTATACCAATTAGTATTATTGAAAACTTGTGCTCGCCCTCAAAAAAAATTATTGAAAACTTTGGCAATTTTGGAATTCCAAATCATTAGGATTTTGAATGGGAAATCAATATTCCCCTACTTTTTTTATTGAAGAATATTCCCCTACTTCTAAGCTCCAAAAAAATATATATTCCCCTATTTCTATTGCTTCTAGCTAGCTTGCTAGTTCCCTCAAAAAAAAAAAAAAACTAGCTTGCTAGTGAACTGACTATGCGAAGTAATTTAATTTCATACTCTCCCTAGTCTCCTTTATAAGCGAAAATGATTTTAAAAAACTAAACTAATTCATCCAAATCGATACCGAAGAAAATCAAACCTAAAAAAAGTATCCAATATAGATTATAAGCATTTTTTATTGAATAAATTTAAAAAGTGAATTTTATCTTGTAATAGAAATCGAAGTAGTAACAAAATGTTCTACAATGATTTTTTTTTTAATATTAACTATCAACATGGTTTAGAATTCCTACCCTAAAAAAAATGATTTAGACTTTAGAATTCCCATTCTATCTTTGTCAATAAAAGCCCCCATTCTATCAAACAAAAGTTTCCAAAAAGATTCTTTTATAACTAGTGCAAATGTGTATTAAGAAAAAAGCTAGTGCAATAATACGTGACGATTTTTTTTGAAAGAGTAGTATGTGACGATTTAAAATTGATTTGTATCAATTCATATTTATAACCACAATTCACTCCCTTCAAAAAAACAAAAAAAAAAACCACAATTCACTCAATATAATGACAAAATATGGAACGATTTTTTTTGTCAAGTAGTGTAAGGACTGTGGATCCGAACTCACGAGAGATAAAATATAGAATGAGATTGGTTAAACAAATGCATTAACTTTTTTTTCCTATTTAATAATTCATTTTTTTTTTATAAATCGGATAACATATACGCGCAGCTGAATAATTTTTCTTCTATCACCTAATTTACATTTCTATAGGAGAAAATATCGATATAGTGGATGAGTGTATGCTTAAAATCGTTGGAGGAAAAATGGATTGTACTAGTGATGGTTGAATCCAAAACGATCCCAAATTTGGGTCTTTAAAAGATTTATATTTAGATGGTGGTCTTAAGATTTGAATATAATATGTAGACACGCATAAAAGCAAATAATAGAAAAGGAAGAAAAAAAAGCTCCAAAACATAATTGAACATTTCTTTTAAGACTTCTATTTTTGAATTTGTAACTTTGAATAAAATTTGGAACATAAAGAATTTTTTAGATATTATCGAAACAATAAAAAGTTATTGCGAGTTACACCATAGACCAGCCAAATGTTCATCCAAATAAGTATCAACATTGAGTCATTATGCAGTTGAAACGTCCTTTTTTTTTCCAAATTTTTTTTTTTTGTTTTTTTCAAGTACGGATAATATAAAATATATTTTAAAATAAATTAAATGTAATTGAAGTATTATAAGATCATTTATCCTGTTGTAATTTCAATTTTTAAAACACATTTTATAGTATTCGTATTTTAAAAAAAAAGTAAGATCTTTGTTCCCTTCCCTTCTTAAACCTTCGATCCAAACACACCATTAGTTTTGGAATGCAGCGTCAGATTCACCTATGCAGGCTATGTTGCTAGTATATTTTGGTTTTCTTATATGTGGAAAAGTTTATTGTATTTTTACCGTTTAAAAATGTGAATTTTTTTTTAATATTTTTAATTTTATGTTTAAAAAAAAATTACTTTTATGGTTGCCTGAAATATATTTTTTGGTTCTGGTTATTTACTGTGAAAAATATAGAAGAAAAAATTGGGATTAATGAATATCGTGGAGGTATAAAACTAGATGGAGTTCCCTACTAACTTTCGTCACGGTGGGGGTTTCCTAGTAGATTTTTAGTTTGGGCCTTGAAAAACATTAACATTAGTCCAAAATACACTAACCATTAGTTTTTCGTACGACCTATTTTCTTTACGAAAATATTCTTTATTTGATTATTAAATATGAATCAAATTGTAAGGATTTTTGGATTCTGAAATCCAAATTGCAGTAAAACAAAGAAATGTGTCGTGATTGATATTAAAGGTCTTTGCTGGCAATCGTACGATCATCCCAAAAAACTGCAAAGTAATTTTCATGGATTGTATGAACAGACAACAATGACCATGATATCATAAAACTCCTAACCAAAAATGAAAAGAAAAAAAATGTAAGAATGAATGAAAAGTGAAGAAGGAATGAATATGCTAAAGCATAAAAGACTATTTATAGTCATAAAGAATTAAACATGTCATAGACTTTTCAAAGAAAAAGTTTACTCTGTCTAAACCGAGCAAAAACAACATTAAACACACCACAAACCGTTAAAACATTTGGTGTAATGTCACCATCCATAGTATGGATTGGTTTGGATCATATAAGATGAAAACCTCATGAACATTTTGGATTACATAATTCAAATTGTCCTAAATTGTATTTAACCTTGATCTTTGGAGGTTTTTCATGGTGAATAACACAGGAAAAAGTAAACGACACGATTCAACCACGTAAAACAACATAATAAAAGAAGTGATGATGAAATGGAAGGTCTTTTAAGAGGTTTTCTTGAAGTAGATCCTTCTAACCTCACCATCCTCCATTATCATCTTCCTCCTAACCTCACCACCTTATCAGACCTTCCACTGCGACCTTCCGCCACCGTCTCTTCCTCGATGCTAGAGTTGCACTTGCACACACTTTGTCAATATTTTATATCACACTTCATATCCCGATACTAAGATAATGGTTTTGTTGAAGAGATCCAAGCTGGTGAATTGCCAAACCACCATATCAGTCCTTTCCCAGCAAATCTCACATTTTAAGAAAAGCAAAATAAACATTTTTTTTTTGAAAACCCACCGGTTGGATTTTAAAGGTGCCCACCTTCTGCTAAATAATTTTGTGTGTTGTTGATTTGATTATTCAGTATAATAATGGTTTTATTCAATTGAAAGATGTTAGTTTTTTTGGTAATCAAGTCAAACTTGGTGGAGGGTTAAACTCTTCCTCCACTATAGATGTGTAAAATTTCAGATCTGAAGGTTGAAGAAATGGGAAAGAAAAACGAAAAAAAAAAATAGTGTACATAGACCGTGATAAAATCACTACACCTCTTTAATCTAACGGCTAAAACTTACTTTTTCATGGTGGAAAACAACTATCCATTTCCATGCTAAACCCCATCTCTCTCTACTATCACTTATCTTATACCAACATGCTCATCACAACATCCAGCAAGCTATTCATAGTTTTTTGTTGTATTTTATAGCAAATGAACCAAATACGTATATGCACAATGTCAGTACAATGTGCACCACATAAAAATCAGCAAGCGGATCCTCTCTATCTTTACACTCTACAGCAGCCTCTCAATCCTAAAAACAAACCATTAAATACATCCAATGGATGATAAAGAAAGCGAGTAAAATGTTGAAGCAACAATCTTCCAATCTTGAATATTAATTAAAACATAACAAATCTATAATGTGTCCAACAACAATCAAATCTATAATGTGTTTTTCCCATGAAATACACTGAGTTATAAGAACTCCTGGACTGTTCCTGTAATGTGTGCAGAAATCCATTACAAGAGATCATGTGCTCGACAAATTCTGCAATCTGCCGTTGATCATATCCTCTTAACCCCGGGTCCTTCACAACCCTTATTAAATCAGTCACAAGAACAGTGATTTAGACTTCTTATTCCTTCTAAAAAAATTAATGAATCCTAATATATAATAGGTTTTGTGGTACTGATAGGAAGAAACAAAACAATGCCTTCCAAAAGCGCACAACAATCCTGTAAGAGGCAAATAAGCTTCTTGTTTGATGCTTTGATTCGAGCAACCTAAACGATGCCTTCCCCAACCTATGGAACAAGGGTAATTTTCTTACTTCTTCCGTTATTTTCATGGCTTAATAGCTTTGATCCCTTAATTTATTTTTGGATTTCATTTTGGTCCCCTAACTTTAAACTGTCTTAATTTGGTCCCTTAAATTTTCTTCTGTTTACTATTTTGATCCTCTCTATTAGTTTTTAACCTTAAACGTCTAAGATGAACCAACTTTATAAGTAGTCTACTATAGACTTAATTAAATTTTTTAATTTTAACAGTTTGATCTTTAAAAAAAAATGAAGAAGGGATCTATTGTAACTTATAATGAACCACAACCACCTATTTTTCTTCATCATCTTCTTCCCCTACTAATCTTCTACATTTGCATCTTTATTATTCATCTTCATCTTAAACAAAAACCCAGAAAGATCCATTTCCACTCTATCAACTGACTATCTCTCTCTATGAACCTCTTTCTCTCGATCATAACCACACCCATCTCTCTCTCTCTCTCTCTCTTTAAAATTCATTCCTTCATCTTGCATACACGATATTCAATTGACACCAATCACAAATCTCTCTCTCTCTCTCCACCTTCTTCTTCTTGTTCCAGGTTCAGAGAGAGGACAAATCTTGAACTGATTTTGACTTAATTGTTGACTCCACCAATGACTTCTTCCAATTCCGATTTAGTCCGTACAATGTGCCCTTTCATCCGATCTCTTGAAACAACGCAATTCATCTCATGTTTCGTTTGAATTCAAAAATACATATTCCAATTGTTGGGTTTGATTCGAATCTGGTCCCTTTCATCTTAGCAATAATCAATTGTTCTTGCTGGGTTGTTTATAAGTAAATTACTTTGAACCTGGAGATTTTCTATTTGCTTTTTTTGGGGTTTGTGATTTCTTTGAGTTTTGCTTTATCCGGATTTTGTGTTGCTACCATATATTCCTTTTGAGAAGATGGTTCAGGGCCTGAAGAGTGGAAGAGGATGCAGGAGAGGAAAAGGGCCATGAAGAACAAGGCTGCAATTTTGTTCATATTTGTATTATTTTAGAGAAGGCAACAAGAAAGTGAAATATAAGAGATAGACAAAAATTAAAAAATAGGAATTGAAGTTATGAATTTATAGAGGAAAAGGAGGTATGAACCGTAAGTGTGGACCTTTAAAGGTTCTGAAAGATTTATTTATTGCAGCCAATAATCAAATTCTAAGAAGAAAGAGACATTGTTGTTAGATGATTTCTGGATTTAAGAAATTGGAGGTGTAGTGATAATATGAGATGATAATGATTTTGTTGTTGATAAATTTCTATGGACTTTTTTTTATGAGGGTTAAAGAAGGTGTTGTTGATGTGTTTAAGATTTTAGGATTTGATGTATTTTTTGGTTATGCATATTTGAAGTTCTGCATGGTATGATGAAGAGAGAGGGTAGCATTTGGGTGACATTGTGGTTGGTGACATTGTGACATTGGACAACCACAATGCCACAAGTGTCTTTCTTCTTTCTCTTTCATAATATTTTTTTTTTCTTTGTACACGTGTGACATTGTGGTTGGCCAATGTCACCAATGTCACCAACCACAATGTCATCCAAGTATTATCCGAAGAGAGAAGATGAAGAAAACTGTAAAAAAAAATCAAGTGTTGATGATTCACACTTAAATATCATAGACTGCAATCAAGTGGTTAAAATGATATCAAGAGTAATATACATTAAAAAAATTAATGGAGATGACCAAAATAGTAAACGGAAGAATATTTATTGGATAAAATTGAGACAGTTTAAAATTAGTGGACCAAAATGAAATCTAAAAATTGTATTAAGCCTTATTTTCATCTACGCAAAACAAGAGAGAAAGAGAAATAGGGGTAGTCGGGTACGTTTCGTAATTTCTATTTGCTCATTTTCCTTTCTGTGTATCTCAAGAGTTTATTGCCTTTTTCTATCATCCATTGGATGTATCTAATGGTTTATTTGTTAGATTGGGAGGCTGCTGTAGGGACATAAGATGGAGAGGATATGGATCCTAAAAATAATGTACAGTAGAAACTCTTTAAATTAATAAATTCTCTAAAATAATAAATTTGTCCGGTCCCGACTTAGGCCAATGTAAAAAATTGAAAAACTCGATAAAATAATAAGATAATAATTTTTCGAGAGATCCCTTTATAATTTTCGGTCGCAAGAAAATCATAAATTAATAATTCATATAAATTGAAAAAAATATATTACACTCGATTGAAATATGATTCAATAGTTTTCTGTTCTCCTTTAAAGTTCAAGTCTGTTTGGAGCTCATCTCTAACTTTTCTTATTGCATCTAATAGCTCAGGTGTTGTATTTTTGTATTGTATTTTTCCAATGCATATGAACACACTAGTTACTAATTTAGGTTGAGTCTCAAGGTTCGCTGCAACGTAATTCTAAGAGACATAGACTAATTTGCCTTTTTGTTTGGTATGTACTGTATAATTACTTAAAAACTTTTTAAATTAATAATTATTAATTTATCGATAAATTTCAAAAAAAATAACTTTCTAAATTAATAAATTTCTCCGACAAATTTAGATTATGTAACCTGAATTGAACTTTCACCCTACAAGTACAAAGCATGAGTTTTAACATATGTAATTTAATTGAATATAATAAACTTTTTATTGAATTAATAATTAATTTTGGCTTAAACTCCTTTCCAACGGCTACACCATTTAATTTGAATCAAGGAGGCAAAAGATACAGATTCATTTGTCGTTCAAAACCTAGCAACAACATAGTTTCCAATATCTTCATAATTTTCAACTAATTCAAGTAATCCCAACCAAAAACCCTAATTCAGTTTCACTCAATTCAACTAATTCTTTTGAATCTTTGTTTTTTTTCACCCAAATCGAAATTCCGAATTTGAAATTCATCATCCCCGAAAAATGGGAGATCCTCCTCGTGAAATCGATGATTACATCTTCAAACAACGCAAGCTTCATGAATCCCAAGAATCACAAAAATACCTTCGCGAACAAAACCTTTCTCTTCTCCTCCAATTGAACCAGAAAGACCAACTCCTTCAACGCCACAAGGTTTCGGTTTCGATCCTCTCTCTCTCTCTCTTTTTTATTATGATAATTATCGTTTTTTTTATAGTTGAAGAAGTTTTTGACTTAATTTTGTTGTTTTGGATTAGTCTGAAGCGGATATGAATGCACGAGCATTGATGAAGTTTGATTTGGAGAATCAGAGACTTGCGTCTGCATGTCAGAAATTGTTGGATGAAGGGCAGAATTTGGAAAAGGAAATTGCGTTGTATGAACATGATAGGGAAGCGTTGATGGAATTTGGGAACGAAGCTGATGAACGTGAACGACAAGCTCAGTCACGTGTTTTGGAATTGGAAAGGAATTTGCTCTTGTTGATGGACGAATTGAAAAAATACAAGCATCAAAACAATTCAATGGTAACAAATATTTTCCCCCTGTTTTTGAAATGTTTTTTGAATATGATTCCACTGATTTTGATGATTTAAGACACTGGCACGACACTAACACGTAGAAGTAATAATTTGAGTAATAATATAGTGGATTAGTCCATACATAGCTTTGCTAGCTTTAAATAGGGCCCCCACAAGTGGACGGTGGGATTGGACACCTCATATTAGTTTGTCCTTGGGCAAGATTGTTTAATGTGTTGGTGTCTGACAATAACATGTGTGAACACCGTGTTACGCCTTCAATTTGAAGTGTCCATGCTATATATATTAGTAATTTGGAGCGGAGGGAAGGGTTTTGAAGAAAGGGTGGGGGGAACTAGTGTAGTCCATTACCTTTGTTTTGAAGGAATCAGAGTTATCGATGATTCAAATTTTATCGAATCAATACAGGAATCGAAATCAGTTTGGAAGGGAGGGTAAATCCCCAAGCTGGAGAATTGGAAAAAACCAATGGAAAATCACCGCCCAAATAAACGCTAATGATCTGAGTTAGTTGGTGCATTATGCTGCAATGCTTCTTACGGGGATATCAAGGGTTTCAGTGTAACCATAAAGACTCAGTTTTTTGATGTTTTGGCAATTAAGAGAATAGAAGTCATTTGATGTGGATTGGTTGAAATTCATTATCTAATGTGAATGTAAACTAGAAAATGTAAGAGGAGTATTTTGGAACTTAAGTCACTTACCCATAGGTTACTATTTTGAAATTTCATTATCTGATGTGGAGTATTTTAGAACTTAATTCACTCACCATAGGTTAAGAGTGGCTGAAACTTTTCTGCTTCAATTGACATTAAATTAAAGATGTTTCATCGCTGTGATTATACTCTTTTTTGTTTCCAGTGGTAACACAACAAGAAATTGTGTGATTACTCATTGGATATCATCAATATTATGATTATGCATCGTGATACTTGTACTAACTCAAGAACTATGGATTGACATTTTTGTCAGCCGTTAAATTGACAATTTGAAGTACTGTGTTAATGAAGTTCTATTACTGATATTTAGTAGTAATACTAATAAGTAATGTTCTTTGTCAGAGTTTCAGTATGTTTTTTACTTTCCCTTTACTTATTGATATGGTAACAGCTTTTGTAAATTACTGTTCCTTTTGGTTGTCAATGTTGACCCCAGATATTTGCTTTTCCCATGAAGGTTGGTTCTTCTTCTACATGCACAGTTGGGGAAAAGAATTTACTTGACTCTCTTTTGGCAACACTTACTAACAAAGATGATGATTTAGCATATGCATTTCTGGAATCAAATATTGAAAATGAGTCATGTAAAAGGCTGCTGAGTAGGTGGAACTGGTGAGCCTGCAACCTCATTCTCCATTTTTCATCTTGCCATTAATCTTTAGTGATTATTCTCATTGTCATATTTCACATTTCAATTTCAGTTTTTGTAAATTCACTTTTACAAGCCTAATTTTCAATTACAAATTTGTAGCTTAGAGCCATCGGTTCATAGAATTTTGTCTTTAGTTGCCAAAATCAAGTCGCTTGAGAAAGATAAGGAGCATCTAAGAATTAACCTTCACAAAGCTGAGGAGGAGGTGAAGTTTTGATCGATCCCTAATTTTTTTGAACGATTTCATTTCTTTTGATGGTTTGATTGTTGATCCCTTATCTAACTTAGCATGGTATGTGCAGGTCAAATTACTGTTTGATGAAAACAGTATATTGGACAAGGCGAACAAAAGGATATCGAAGAAATGCAAGGAAAGGAACGACCCCAGTTCAGGCGAGAAACATACCAGCAGCCCGTCTTCCAAGGCGAGTTAGATTTTTTTAATTTTTTTTTACAAGAATGCGAGTTAGATTTTTAAATTCGAAAGATAAATGCTATGCACTCGAATATGTGTGGGCCAGGGTAGCTTCGCAAATTCCAATTTATTTTACTATTTCCTTTCTTGCCGATTATATAAGCCATCTGGGTTGCCTAATAGTTATCATAAGTATCTTCTGTTGGTGCCACCATATCTCATTGACTCATTCTATTTGAATTTGCAGTCAAACAAGAGAAAGTCTAGTCCCAAAACAAGTAGCCCAGTGGAGCAGAAGGAAAGGAACCACCCCAACTCCGGCGAGAAACAAACCAGCAGCCGATCGGCCAAGGTAAGTTAGATTTTTAAACTCAAGAAAAAATTTGATGTACTCATGCAGAATATGCGCATTCCAGGGTTACAATTCAAGTTGCAATTCATTTTATCTCATTTCCTTTCTGATGATGATATTTACTTATATAAGTTGCCTGATGGTTATAATATATGTATATTTTGTGACCGCTATCTCATATATATTTGACTTTTGCAGTCAAACAAGAGAACGTCTAGTCCAAGAACAAGTAGCTCAGTGGAGAGGAAGATTGATTTTGACGATCAAGATTCAGCAAGACAACCATTATCACCCTTACGATATAACTCCACAGACTGTAGAATACGTAAGCAATAATTTGAGGCTAATGTACAATATAATATGAGTTTGATCAGTTCTTCATTACAGTGTTTCCAATTAACTCATGTGTTGATTAATCATAGGTTAACATGTCTGTTGCTCCTAAGAATCTATACTGATAGTGCTTTTATGGAATAGAAGTAGTCCTACAAATAACATCTATGTTATTGCAGAAAATCGTAATTTAGTTATGGTTTGTTTTGAACAAGAAAATGAGTTTTTACATTTCAATGATGGCACTTGTCATTTTTTTTTTTTACTTTAATTGGAATTCTTCACCAGCATAGTTTGAGATTAATCTTCACTGCACATCTTTTACTAGCATAACAGCTTAATTATTTGCACTTACTGAACAAGTGATTATTTTTGAAGTGATTATTAAATAAGCACATAAATGTATAAACAATTTATATAACGATGAGAAAGCGTGCCTGTACTGTTTCCAATATAAGTGCATATTACGGTTCTTTTTAACAGTAAAATTGCAAATTGTTTTTACAAAGCTGTTAAATAAGCTGAAAACTAATAGTAGAATTTTTTTTTCTTGGGGAATTGTGAAAATGCAACTAACAAGCTAAGTCGTTACACTTTTTCTACACGTCACTAAATAAATTGTAAAGAAATTGTCCGCTTAGTTGGTAGCTGCAAGAACAACTAGGACCAGAGTTCAAATCTCGGACTCCCCATTTCATTAAATGTGTGAGCACTCGTCATTAGACTACTAAGACATTGTAAAAAAAACTTCAAAACGAATTATTTAAAAATGACAATAGTGTTATTTGACTAAAACCGGACAATTTTGTGATTAAAAACCAAGTGATTATCGAACCACATGTAAATGATTAATTATATTCGGTTATCAGGTGACTCACTAATCATTCTTGTAATGTTATTAACCACAAATTTGAAGTTGATTAACATGAATTTTTAGGTGTACAGATCTATATACGACTTTTATTTATTTAAAATTAATGTGTAGTTTTTTTTTTATGCAAGCAAATTTAAGGTGTTTCGTTTACCATAACATTAGCAATACAAGGAGGAATTACATAAGTATTGCGAGAAGCATGAGATAATGTTGCTTGTGGAAGAGCATGAGTGTTACCATTTGTTTGGTGACTAGTAAAAACAACTACAAAGTTGTTATAATGATCAAATAAGGTTCTACAATTTTGGACAATCATACCATGCTAAGAGAGATTAAACTTACTGTTGCGGACATTGTCTACAACCATTTTACAATCCAACTCAAAAATCACATTTTGGTATCCTAAAGAAAAAATCCATTAAATGCCTTGGTACAAACCCCAAGCTTCACCCTCCACTCTTGTCATCACAAATTCACAATATTTTGTCATAGGCTAATAACAACAATGAATGTGTCTTCCTCATTATGAAGAGATGGTCCTATGCATTCCTTTTTTTCTTGTTGCAAAAAAATGTCTCATCAATTCTTCACTTAACATAATTTGTCGGAAGAGGTTGTGAAATCAAAATTATTGTATATCCCACTGCTTTACTTTACGTGGGTTCCATTTTAGAAAGTGAAAGTGAATGGTTAGATTATTACCAAGTATTTTTGTGATGTTAACCTGTTTTTAATTGTTTTTGAAAGAAATAAAATAGATATTGAAACACGGTGTCGTTTTTCCACCCTTATCCATTTGGCCACAGCATAGCAATTGAGAAGAGAGTAACTAACGAACCCAAACTGAGATGCTCTGAACCTAATGGCGCTACTACGCACTCCTATTCCACACCCAACTCAGTTATCCTCCACAAAACACCACGCCATAATAACCAATTATTTCGACTTAGAGAAGAAGAAGAAGAAGCATTATTCTCTCAATCCTTCGTTTCACTGTTTATCCATTACTCATACCCCAACCCTTATTATCACAACCAAACAACACTCTTCTTATTCTACTTCCCAACAACAACAAACCCAAGAGTTCTCTACTACCAGGTTACTTGCTCAGAATGTTCCATGGTCAAGTACCACCGAAGATATTCGTTCCTTGTTTGAAAAATATGGAAAAGTCCTCGATGTTGAGGTTTTTTTTCTTCTACTCTGTCTTATTATGTTCAATTCATTTCAGGCTTCTTCTATTTATCTATCTCACAATGTTTTTTTTTTTTTTTTTTTGGGTTTAAGCTTTCAATGTATAATAAGAACAGAAACAGAGGTTTAGCGTTTGTGGAAATGGGTTCTTCTGAAGAAGCCTCTGCAGCACTCGATAGTCTCCAATCCTATGTATGTCAGCCCAATATTAATGTTTATTTTATAGATAGTGTTTTATAGCAATTTACAACATTGTTGATTGTTTTTCATATAATTTTCTGTTTCAAACTCTGTTAGATATAGAGTTATAGAGAGATTTCATAGAATTGGTTTTAAGGTAGTTAGAAGATAGTTATGATTAGGTTTAAGATAGAGTAGGATACATACACCTTCATATAGTGATTCAAGTAACTAAGTTACCTATCTATTTATATTGCCTTAAACCAATTCTAACAAATCTCTAACTAGTAACTATATCTAACAAACTATCTTTCACACCCATTAGGGGATAGGATAACACAGACTGTCAATCATGTAGCATTTTGATTTTTATGTGTCTTCTGTTGTGGAATTTACTTGGCATCTACAGGAAGGGACCTTAACTTGATGTGTTTATTTGTTTATTCTTTGAATGTTGCGTAGGAGTTTGACGGCCGCGTAATAAATATCAAATATGCTAAGCCTAAAAAGGAGAAAATACCGCCACAAGTGGAACGGAAGCCAATAACATATAACTTGTTTGTCGCAAACATTTCTTATGAAGTAAGGTCTAAAGACCTCAAGGAGTTGTTTGATTCGGGAACTGGTAAAGTTGTTTCTGCAGAGGTTATCTTTCACGAGAATCCTAGACGGCCATCTGGTTATGGATTTGTCTCCTTCAAGTCGAAGAAAGAAGCTGATGAAGCTCTTGCCGAGTTTCAAGGAAAGGTAACTCATTGCTTCTTTCACCAATTTATTAATTTGAATTTGGATTCATGGGTATGTGTAATGTCGTTCTCACAAATTTTAACCACAATTTCTTGGAGTTACGGAAAAAAATAATTATTTAGTTGCTAGTGTGACATTGGAAAATTTGATATTTCTGCAGAATTTTATGGGAAGGCCACTAAGGGTGGCACCTAGTAAGCGGTTTGTTCAACTGGCGGAGGAGAGTGCAGGGTCTGAAGATACATCTTCTGAGTTGAGCGTCAATGAGGAAGAAGCCGACAAAACTGATTGATATTATTGATGTTGTATGCCCTTGCTTCAAACATTTTGATTGTTTTCTCATTCTAACCAATAATTCAAAGTTTTTTATTGGTTAAATGATGTGTTTTTACAGGTAGTTTGTCTTTTTGTGAACTTGAGGCTGAACAGATAAAAGAAATTGATAGTTGTAAGCACAAGCATCTCTGTGATTCAAAATTGAATAGTCTTTGTTAATGAAGTAACAACATCTCCTTGAAATCAAGATATCTTCATTGCATAATTTCAAATAGTTAGCATGGTACTGTATCCTAAGAAAGCCATAAACATATCAATATTAGTGATGGTTGCATCTTCGTTGATTACTTCATAATGACATGTGTATGCAGCCTATCTGATAATTTCATCTTTATCTGTACTATATGGGGGATTAAGAATAGGAGAAATCCTAGGTGTTGTTCCATATATTGTTTGTGTTGTACAACAATTATAACATGCCACGTAGAATAATCTTGTCAACTAAATTTAAATGGCACTGTTTATATATTTGAATTCACCGCTGGTCTGTTGAATTGTGATATCAGAATATTAAAAACAACACCTAAAGATCCGCAATTAAGTTATGTCCTTAAGAATACTGGTTCAATTTGCATCAGAAGATAACAGAACAAAACTGTTCAAAGAGGATAAGAAACAAAAGCTTGAACATAGTATGTATGTGATAAACATTTCTATTAAGTGCCTCTCAATGGCTTGTTTTGTTGCCTTGTCTTTCAAAGTCGCTCTAGGTCCTTTTTTTCTTTTCTGTATTGTGTTTTGGCTGTGAAAGATAGTAGTTGCCTTAAGAAAAAAGACCTGTCTTACGCCATTTCCTAATCTACGCTGAGACGTGAACTTTATCAGATTAGCCCGAATGCGTGCTTGTTTGTTCATAGACCCAAGTCACTGAAGTTACATTCTTGCAGACTGAGTTCACTGTGTATGTTATATATTATCAACAAAAGTGAAACACTGCCAATGCATGAAAATCTCTACTGCAGTGATCAGTAACATTAATGTTCTCTTTTTAGGTTTATAGTAGTCGAAGTAGCATCGTGGTACAAAGTTTTTTTTTTTGTTTTGTTGCTGTTATTAAATTGTTTTAAATGCATGCTTGGAAGTATGATATACATTTTATAATGATTACTTTGTAAATTTGGTTATCTTTTGAGATTTACCTGGCGATTTTGAACATGATCAACTCTAAAATGAAACACATTAAATGTTTGTGTTAATAGAAAGAGATGAGATGAAATAAAAGTTTCTATTGTTTAATTGATTGGAAGAAGGAATAGATTCCATTCCTTTCTATTTGCTCCTTTTTTCTCTATCATATTTTTGGAGAATGGGATAAATCAATTTCCCCATCTATTTCAAACAATGGAAATGGTAAAAAAAAAAATCGAATGAATTTAGATTAAAGGGATACATTTCCATGCAAGGTTCAGTCTCTTTTATGCTTAACTATTGAATTAGGTTGGTTGTTTAATTTGCTAAGCAATTGGTGAGTATTACGGTCTTAAAGTTAAACCCAAGTAATCAGTGATTCAACGGTGGATATATCAAGTTAATTTTATTCAATTTAAAGCAATGTCTAATCTCGTCACTATTAGCTTGACAATCAAAGTCACAACCACCTATGTGATCACCAGCCAAATCTTTTTCTTTATGCATTCTCAGTAGACCTTACATTTATTTTAAGTCCTATAGAGCACGTTAGCTAACACAGGACCCCTGACATGACCTTGGATGCCATTAAAAGATATGTAATTCAGTCTAACTAATAAGAGATAAACGACTAAGAACCAAAGTTGCATGATCAATCTAGCTGCTCCAAAAAGGGTATTTTAATCATTCAATGTGCTAAAGCATTATAGAAATCATGACATTTTAAATAACATAGTTTATTTCCCTACCACTTTTTCTTGTCAAAAGGGTTTTTCGGGACAATTCAAAACTTTTTTAGGTGGCAGTGGCTCTTGACAACATATCACAATGAACGAAAATGATACCACATCTTCCTAAAACAATGTCCAGAATGCATGAGTATGTTTTCTCTTGGAATGTCTTTATATAGTACGTTTTCAGCAAATATATAACTCCAAACTCATTTGAATTTTCAACATGGTCTAATAAGTACGAATATTACTTTACTTGAACTTACAAATTCAAACAGAAGATGATTAGGTGAAGAACAAAAACCGCAGTATCCAACTAACACAGTGATGATGAAGCTATTTACCTTAACATGATATCCGTTTTTGCCCTGATTGTAAAGTAAAAGTTTATTTTTGACCAAAAAATAAATATTTACATGCGCAATAAACTGTGTGGTATACGGGTATTGATTTAGGATGATAACTACGCAATGATGTCACTTGTTGATGATTGAAACTTTATAACTAATAATTATTCCTTTTAAACATGCAAATATATAGCGCGTTAGGAGTAGTTACGTTGCTGCGTGTACTAGAGTGATGAGTAGGTTCTAAGCAAGAATTCATATTCAAACCATAATCATGCTTACGTAATTAGGCACCCACATTATGGGACCATCGTCCAATGTAAGAGTTCCTTCGAGACATCAACACATACACTTCCCTACGAATATAGGTACGAAAACAGTGAAGGGTGAATTAGCAAGCTGACAACAGATTGCAAATTAGTGGTTGCATTCAAACGCTTGATGTAATATCCTCATGTTTTTACTTTTTATTTTTATTTTTATTGTTTTGATTTTTGTGTCAATATTTATTCTCTCCGTCCCTTAATATTTGACACAGTTGACCTTATTATGCATATTAATGCATAATTTTGAGTTTAAATATCTTGAATAATATATTAGAAAAAATTATGAAAATTTGATATTTTGAAAATATTCATCGACACAAATCCAATGATATCTTATATGATATTATTTATTTTTGTATATTAGTAGAAAAATATGGTCAAATTAAGTTAGGTCAAAATTACACATTTTCAAATGGTCATCTATTGCAGGACGGAGGGAGTAATTTTTTTGTAAATTTATGGTTATCTCAAAAGTTGTCATACAAATAGTTGTTTAAATAACACATCTCTATAAAAAAAAATGCTGTCAACTTGTGAAAGAAGGCACAACTCCACTTTGATCATATAAACTTATAAACTAGCAATTTGTCCTTGTCAAAAACTGCTTAGGAGTTGAAATTTCTTATAATGGATTCCTTAAACAATGTTCTTATGACATTTGTTGGCATAATCCATATAAAATTGATTCAACTAAATCGAGTAAAGTGAAAAAATTATAAATTGTTAATTTAACAAATTCATGATTTATTACCATACTTATAATATTGGGTCACACAACTCCGCTTCCCTATGATATACTAATCACTTAATGAAAATACTTTATTACACTATAATAGCGAGGTACTCACTTTACAACTGCCTATTTAGTTCAATATTGGGTCTTGTAATTAAAAAAAAAAGATTTGAATATTAGGCAAGCAAAGGACATAGGGCCTAGGGGTACCCTTCACTTTTCTTCATTAGCAATCCATCGTAACATGCCATCTTGGACTATTATAGGTGAATTTCTATTGGAAGGTTTTGTTAACAACATAATAATTGCAAACCGATAATTCCTCTCAACCACAATTTACATACTACCTCATAATGAAAGTTGGAAAGAACATAAAAAACCATTTTTTACGGCCATGTGTTGGAATACTAGAGTTGAAATTGTGGTTGAAAGAATAAACACCAAGTTCCTTATTGAATAGAACCGGTGTTGTGTCAATTGAATAAAAAAGTGGAAGTTTTACATTTAGACACGTTTGTATGAACGTAGTGACCATTCAGGAAAATACTTATGTCACATGCAAGCCATCGTCTGTCGGACTTTGGGTTTGAGCTAAATGATATTCCATCTTTTTTTTTTTAAGTGTCGTTTAATGTTTGATTTAATGTTTCTATTTAACTATTGTTTTGATCTTTTAAATGTATAATTTGTCAATTATAATCTTTCTCAATCACTCACACTTACTCTTTTTCAATAAAACTAATTAATGTTTTCTTAAAAAAAAACTAATTAATGTCATGTATTTGAAAATTTCGAATTTGTTTTTTTCAAACAAAGTTTTTTTAAAAAAAACAAAATGTTGTTACCTATAAGGATATGTAAAAAGTAAAAATTCTATAAATATGGCTGTAACATTGTCAAAAAAGTTAAGTGCAAATTAGAAAAGCAATTTTAATGGAAAAAAAAATAAAAATCTCATTCAAAATAAGAAAAAGTGAAAGACTCATTAATCAATGTGAAATTGAATTTTTTTGTTTTTCTTAACAATTATTAAATAAACAGCTTGTTATGGTAGAGTGATATACGGTATGCAAGAAAAAAAAAGTTTGTTGGAGAAAGAGAATAACAATAATTTGTTATTGGACAAAGATAGAGAATCAAATTTATTGAAAAGAGAGTGTGGTTAAAAGAATTAGTAATTCATTGGTGGATTAAAATGAGAGTATAATCGGAAAAATCAAACAAAATATCCACTGCTTTAAATTGAATCATACTATTCAAAAACGACATATTGAGTATGTATTTTTATTAGCAGAGGATGTTAGTAATTAACTACTCCCTCGTTCTACCAAAAAAAAAAATTTGCTCCCTCATTTTTTTTTTAGGATAGTAACATTAAATTAAGAAAGTGAACTTTTTGGAGTTTTTTTTTCTTCCTGTTATACTCTTATTTTAATCCATCAATAAATTAATATCTTTTTTTCTTGGTAACAAACTTTAATTCATTCCCTCCCTAACAAACAAAAGTTTGTTTAACAGGAAAAAATAAAATAAAAAATAAACTTTAGCATATCCTCTTCTTGCTTGCAGTTATATATAAAGCAACTCCACTATGCCAACAATATCCTCATATCCTCCTTCCTTTAGAAAAAACATAGCCATCTGTTTTCCTTCCTTCCGTTCACTATCTCATAAAATGGCATTCTCTAATGCTTTGATTTTAGGCTTCTTTTTAACGATCAATATGGCACTGCCAACTCTTGCAACAATCCACACCGTTGGAGATAAATCAGGTTGGGCAATTGGTTCTGATTATAACACATGGGCTAGTGACAAAACATTTGCAGTTGGTGACAGTCTCGGTAAGTATTATTAATTCTTTTTTTTTTTTTGTTAAACATATCAATAATGAGAAGAAAGCTTATAATATTGTAAACTGAAAAATAGTTAGTTGAAGTTTTGTCAATTTCATTGTTTTAGTTTTATATTGCAACCACAATTTATAAAACTAATGTATGTACGTTTACTATTTACTATGATAGTGTTCAACTATGGAGCTGGGCACACAGTGGATGAAGTTAAAGAAAGTGACTATAAATCATGCACGACTGGAAATTCAATTAGTACAGACAGCACTGGTGCCACAACCATCCTCCTCAAGAAAGCAGGAACACATTACTTCATATGTGCTGTTCCAGGGCATTGCACAGGTGGCATGAAACTTTCTGTTAAAGTTAAAGCTTCTTCTAGTGCTGCTTCTGTTGCTCCTTCTGCAACACCTTCACCATCTGGGAAAGGTTCACCTTCCGATAGCACCCCTGCCACAACCACCACACCCTCCACCACCACTACTCCTTCCACACAAAGTGCATCTTCAGCTACTAGTATCTCACCAATTGTTGCTTTATTTTTCACTGTTTCATGGATTTTGATCGGTTATATAATGGTGTGAGATAATTTTCTGAGATATAGTCAGGACAGAGGCAGTGCTTCCATGGTTTCTTTTCCCTTCTCAAACTATTATCTATTAATTTGAAATCTTGTTTGATCTATTCAGATTTATGGAGACTCTTGTAGTATTAATTAGTAATTTAGGAAGTCTTGCATTGTTTTTATGTTTTAATTTTTGTGTTTAATATATTGAATGATTATTGGTTACTGGGATTGTTTGTTTTTTAACTTCTTTGGGTCAATTCAACTTTTTTTAGGTGGTAGTGGGTCTTAACAACATATCACAATGAAGGAAAATAACATGGCATCTTCCTAAAATAATGTCTAAAATGCATATGCGTATGTTCTCTCGTGGAATGCCTTTATCTATACGTTTTCAACAAATATATAGCTCCAAAATCATTTGAATTTTCAACATGGTCTAATAATAAGTACAAATATTAGTTTACTTGAACTTACTGATTGAAGAGAAGATTATTAGGCGAAGAACAAAAACCACAGTATCCAACTAACACAGTGATGATGAAGCTATTACCTTAGCATGATATCCGTTTTTGCCCCTGATTTTTTTTATGTTATTGGTTTTACCAGCTTTCATCTAAAGCTCTTGGGAAGTTAACCATATTAACAATGATAATAATACTACCTTACTGATTGTACACTCTAGTTCTTGTAGTTAACATTATATCCGTTTTTCTAATGATAATTTGGTAGGGAAAATGACACATTTTGATTGTATAGAGCTCCACTAGCTGTGCAAGTACAAATATATTTTAGAGTTAATTTATATGTGATTTTGGTGTAATTTATTGTTAGAAATGTATCTATTCACATTTCATCACATAGATGCTTAGAAAGATTCACCATATGTCCATATAGGAATTGATTCTTTAGGATGATAACCGAGAACTACGCAATGAAATCCTTCACTAACTTTTTTCTTTTTTTGATGATTGAGACTTTCCAACCAAGGGTCCCTTTAGCTTGGACCAGTGTATGTTTTGGTCCAACTTGAACCAGTAAAATTACATGGTATCACAGGTTATATTCTAGTTGTCCCATACCATACACCTCCTTATAGGAAAACATGCTAGCAACCCCTTTTTCCCAATAATTTACAAAGTTGCTTTTTGTTTCAGATCCATTAATGAGTTTACACCAACTTACAACCAATATCAACAGGTTCTGTTCCAGTTGTAATCTTTAACTGCGTTATTCTAATTTTCAGTTCGATAGCAGTAGCACTTTCCTTTTTTCTTTTGCATTGCTCATCTGTTAATTTTTTGTCTATTTCTTTTACTACTATAAGACTAAGATCCTGTACATCTAAAAACCCATTAAGCAGTGAGTGACATGTAGTTCCAAGACATTCTGATTTTTCTTCTAATCTCATGCACCAACATGTTTTCTCAAACACAGTAATAGTACCATAATCACAATTATATTGCTCCCACTATAACAGATGGGTTTTCACCAAGGATACGAGTGTGGGGCTCCGGCGTTAGAAAGAAGATGATGAATATTATGACAAAGAAGATGAAGATCATGATTGTTCATATGTTGCTGGGCTTTTATAAATTTGACTATATAAAAAATAAATAAATAATTACATAAGATCCATGTTTAGAAATGACAAAATTGCTGGTCACACTTACTGTTGGTGTATAATACGTAACTCAGATAATAGGAAAGAAAAATTGAAGCTTTATTGAATTGAAAAATTACTATCAAAATACAAAGCTGTAACTTAAATAAAAACAAACACTGAGTAACTAACTCCTAATCTTTAG
>Ga0315914_1000903_pt1 | contig 41606 bp, 30 predicted proteins | sample MpolenodulesMG_FD_203920 | JGI IMG/M metagenome (GOLD analysis project Ga0315914, IMG submission 203920) | Medicago polymorpha root nodule microbial communities from Los Angeles, California, United States - elongated nodules | ecosystem: Host-associated > Plants > Roots > Nodule | place: USA... | reverse complement strand
GACTTTTCTTAGAAGATGGTAATTTGGGAGTTGATGGTGATAGTTGAGTGCGCCAGAGCAAGGTAGAAGAAATAATGAAAAATTATTCCATGTGTGAAGTACATCATAAGATCTGGTAGGGCAACATGATCTGATGGTTTTTATTCATGGTTCACCATGAACCACATGGTTGGTGGTTCACCCTAGAATCCACCTTTGAATATAGTGAAAAATGAGATATTGTGTGTATATTTTCGGTCTATGTAGATATTAAAAATAATATCAAGCAGTTTGTTATAATAATAATAATAAAATAGGGAAGATAGTAAACAACATTGTTTAAATATAGTTAATTTGGGAAACATAAGGAACACAAGTGATTAGTTGATATTCTGACATAGTTTCTCTATTTTACACGAAATATATGACAAGGAAAATTCTACGGTGAAGTCATGAAAATGACTTTTTTAGTAAAGTTAACACTATAACATCAAAAATGTAATGAGTAGCACCCCACTGTTTGTACAATGACATCAAAAGTTCAGTCCTCATAGTATCATTAATTCATCAGATTAATAAGACTACACTTAATCTAATTTTATCCTACCTTGTTATAAGCGTAACACTTAAGACTATCACATAATATCATCAACTATGCTTGCATGTTAAAGATTCCAACGATAAAATAGTACTTGTAAGTCTAAGATGTTGCAAGCATTACTAGATGAATTACCATTGATCATTAATCAATAATCAACAATTTAAAAATGAATTAAACATTAAGATCAAAATTAACTTTTTCAAAAAAGTCAGTTTCCTGACTGCACCGTAGAAGCTCCTGTATGACAAACATAACAATCATTCATCGGTGTGAATGATTTTAATCATTTCAAAACTTGTCATGTGTATAATAATAATTTTATTTTATGTATTAGCTCACATTGATGATATTTTAAATAGTTTACACATTTTAGCATATTTTTTTTATAAATGGCAACTTGTCCCTAACTTATTAAGTTGAACCTTTAATCTCGAATCATTGCAGTCAATAATATCCTTGCTCATAACAAAACATGTCAATAATAATCATTAATTGCTACATTCTACTGAGATGCGTTTGATTTGTTAAAAAATGAAGGATATGATAGAACAACTCATGTTGTCCAATGTTTGATTTGTAAAACTGTTTCAGGTACAAGACAATCTGGAGGCAAATGACAAGACAAAATCTCATATTTTTGTCCCCACCAAACCACAACACAACTTTTTGTCCCTAGTACAAGTTGTCTAAAATACAAAAATAGTATTTCGTCCCTAAAAAATCGTATAAAACAAAAATTTATTCAATGACATAAAAATTTGTCATATGATGTTCTGTCTTGTGTTGTGCTCTTCTGTCTTATACTGTTTTGTCCGGTCCTTAATGGTATGCAAACCAAACACAAAACCAAAATTGCATATTGAGTAAAACAGGGTGATGTTTATTTTTGTAGTCGAAGGAAATAGGAGTAGTTTTGATTTGAGTCAAAGTGTAGTAAAAGTAAAACATTTGTGCTGTATTTAGTTAAACAAAAAACACGCCGGCGCATTTGCGAACGTGTGTTTGGGTTGGGACAATCAAACTCCTAAACAGTACTGCTGTCTGTGAGTGCTAGGGAATTGTCGTCAGTACAGCTACTACCATTCATTCATTCGGCAACGGAACGGAAATCTCAACACAACACAACACAAACCCTCTCTCTCTCTCACTTACCACCCAAACAAACTCCATTTTCGACCAGGTACCTTTCTTCTCTTCACTCTCACTCTTACTTCACATCTATGAATGTTTTTTTTTTTTTACTTAATTCTTTGTCTACATAAATGGTTGGAAAGTGATGGGTTAAGTCTCTGCAATTTTACTTAATGCTTAACATTATAATTACACAAGAATGGAAGACAAACAAGCAATTAATGGGTTAAGTTTTCTTTATGTTTATTTATTATGCATAGTGAATTTGCTCATGTCAATTAATGATTGCTATTCTCTTTGATTTCTTTCTATTTTCTATTTTGTGATGAAAAGGAGAGAAAAACAAATAACTATAATTGTATGTTGGTTATGTAGAATAAATTAAATATCTTGAAATGAAATGATTCGTTTTTAATGAATTTGGTTTCCAGGGATTGATGTGATCATGGATTTAAAACCAAAGAGGAGAAGTGTTACGGAGAATGGTGATGGTGGGGAGGATTTGGCCCTTGCAAATGGGAATGATGTTGGTCCTCTTGTTAGGCATGCTTTTGAAATGGGTCGTCCGGAGGGGCTTCTTCGCCAGATGAGTTTTGTGGTTAAGGAAAAGGAAGCTGAAATTGAGGAGATGTGCAAGACTCATTATGAGGAGTTCATCCTTGCAGTGGATGAGCTTCGTGGGGTGTTGTTTGACGCTGAAGAGTTAAAGAGTCAGCTCCATGGTGACAATTTTAAGTTACAGCAGGTTGGCAGTGACCTTCTTGTCAAGCTTGAAGAGCTTCTTGAGTGTTATTCTGTTAAGAAGAATGTGGCTGAAGCTATAAAAATGTCCAAGAATTGTGTTGAGGTGTTAGAGCTTTGCGGAAAGTGTAACAGTCAAGTTTCTGAAGGCCAGTTTTATTCCGCATTGAAAACTGTTGATTTGCTTGAGAAAAGTTACCTTCAGAGTATTCCTCTGAAGGCTCTCAAAGTGGCCGTAGAGAGAAGAATTCCTGTAATAAAATTGCACATTGAGAAGAATGTTTGTGGTCAAGTTAACGAATGGATGGTTCAGATAAGGAGTTCTGCTAGAAATATTGGGCAAACAGCAATTGGTCGTATTGCAACAGTTCGCCAAAGGGATGACGAGATGCTAGAACAGCAGAGAAAGGCTGAGGAACAATATATTTCAGGAGCAGGGAGTCTCACTTATACTTTGGATGCCGAAGAATTTGATGAAGATTCTGTTATCAAGTTTGACCTTACACCTCTTTATCGTGCTTGTCATATTCATGATTTTCTAGGAATCCGAGAGAAGTTTCGTGAATACTACTATACTAACAGATTGTTACAACTGAATTCCGACCTTGAAATATCTTCAGCACAACCTTTTGTTGAATCTTACCAGACATTTTTTGCTCAAATTGCTGGTTTCTTCATGGTTGAGGATAGAGTCCTCAGAACTGCTGGGGTCCTCCTAGTAGCTGATCAAGTTGAAACAATGTGGGAGACAGCTGTGGCTAAAATGACATCCGTGTTAGAGGAGCAGTTCTCCTCTATGGAGTCGGCCACACATCTTCTCCTGGTGAAGGATTACGTCACTCTGTTTGGGTCTACTCTTAGACAATATGGGCATGACATTGGCACACTTCTTGATGTGCTTGATAGCAGCCATGAGAAGTACCACCAGCTTCTCTTGGAAGAATGCCGGCAACAAACTGTTGATGTTCTCGGCAATGAATCATATGACCAAGTGTTGATAAAAAAGGAATCTGACTATGAGAATGTTGTTCTTTCATTTAATCTTCAAACATCAGATATTATGCCTGCTTTTCCATATGTTGCACCATTCTCCTCCATGGTACCTGATGTGTGTCGCATTGTGAGATCCTTTATCAAAGGCTCCGTTGATTACTTGTCTCATGGTATTGGTATGCATATGAATGTCTTTGATGTTGTGAGGAAGTATTTGGACAAGTTCCTGATTGACGTATTGAATGCAGTATTACTCAATACAATTAATGGTGGCAACATCGCTGTACCTCAAGTTATGCAGATTGCTACAAACATAGCTGTCCTTGAAAGAGCCTGTGATTTTTTCCTTCGACAAGCAGCCCAACTATGCGGCATCCCTTGCCGATCAATTGAAAGGTCTCAGCCAGATTTAAGTGCAAAGGTGGCCTTGAAGACGTCGAGGGACGCAGCTTATATTGGCCTATTGAACATGGTAAACAAAGAAATAGACAAGTTTATGACTACCGGTGTTAATTGGACTCCTGAGGAGACAAATCAGAATGGTAATGACTACATACATGAAGTGATCATTTACCTTCATTCTATTTTAAAGCCAGCACAACAAATTTTACCCCTGGATGCCATGCACAGAGTTGGGAGTGGTGTTTTTGAGCATATTTCCAATTCTCTAGTGGCTGCTTTCTCTAGTGATAGTGTCAAAAGGTTTAATGCAAATGCTGTTACAAACATCGAATATGATCTTCAGATCATAGAAAATTTTGCAGATGAACAGTTCTATTCTGCTGGTCTGGGAGAAATTTACAATGAAGGTAGTTTTAAGAATTGCTTGGTAGAAGCAAGGCAGTTGATTAATCTTTTGCTAAGTAGTCAAGCTGAGAACTTCATGAATCCTGGTATAAGGGAGAAAAGTTACTATGCATTGGATTACAAGAAGGTTTCTGCCATCTGTGATAAATTCAAGGATTCACCAGATGGGATATTTGGAAGCCTTGCTAATAAAAATGCTAAGCAAAGTGCTAGAAAGAAATCAATGGACGTGCTCAAAAAGCGGCTTAAGGATTTCAGTTGACAAAATATTCTTTCATTTGAATAGGGTACAATTGAGGTGGTCTTCTTCTTCTATTGTGGATGTTTAACTTCAGAATGATTAGTGTTTCTATTTTGTTCGGACTTGTTTAATTAGGCCTTAAATTTGAATGAATTTTTCATGGAACAATGCCTCATCATTGCATACAATCAAAATTTTACTACCTCTAGGATGTGATTTACTGTCTTAATATGTGTTTGTTGTTTCTGCAATCTGCACCATTCAGCTACTGGAGTGAATGTGTTGATGGATCTGGTATGCGTACATGGCCGAATATAGTTCATACTCATCTAGTTTGTTTGCAGCTTTCTCATTCGAATGCCCTTTCACACTTCTGATTCTAGTTCTAGTTTAAACTTTATGCAGTTCCTTGTGGCCATTCAATAACTTGTTTTCATATCATCACGGATACTGATATTACAATTTACATCATATTTTTGCTACACCAAAACTGATGATTCGTCAGGTTATGCTCAAGTGTATGGCAAGACTTTAGAGATGATGAACGTTCTAAAGTTAGTTAACGCAATAGCTAAAATTAAATACTTCATAAATGACGAATGTTCTAAAGTTAGCGATGTAATAGCTGAATTCGTAGTACAAGGTAATTTTATAGAAGGTTAAGTATGTTTCTAGTCCTTATAAAGTGGTACTCTTCTATCAAGTGTGGTCTCTATAAAATTTTCATCCATATTTAGTTCCTCGTTTAAGGAAGTAAATTAAATATATATGATTTTCTTTTTTTTTACTGAAATCAACTGTATGGCAATCAAACATAGATGAAAACTTTTGTAGAGAGAAATTAAACTTGATAGAAATATATATTATTGTATAAAAATTATAGTATATTTAATCCTTTGAAAAATAAGAAACTCGGTGTGGAGGAAAAAATGTAAGAAGGGAATCCAGGTCTAACAAATTTACACCTCAGCTTGTGCTCTCATTATGGTCATATGTATCACTTCCCATATATCACTATCCTACGTGACCACCTTCTCCAATTAAATAGTAAATACCCAATTTGGTATTTCAAATTAAGCACTTGCATCAGCTTAGTCCCTTATTTTATCGATATTGCAGAATAGCCCGACTTACAATTTTTTTTATCTGCAATAGCCCCTGACTTACAATTTTTTTTATCAAGTTAGTCCCTCCGTTTATTGTCTGTTAAAGGGCTATGTGAAGTTACATGCTCACAAATTGATATGAACTAGAATTTCAAATTGAAAATGTCCCATGTGTATTTCTGGTTCTCTTATTCCTCTCCTCTTCTCTGAAACCTTAAGAAATTCTTATTGATGATGAGTGTTATATTTTGAGATAGTTGCAAAACTGGATTCTAGAGCTTGCTAACTTTTTGTTCTGTCCAGAGAGAAGGAAAAATAACTTTTTCTTCGTAGTATTCTCTGCCAATATTTTGCGTATAAGCTTTGTTTTTTCCCGACAAAGAACTTTGAGGTTTCATATTTGTGCAACTTGTGGATTCTTTTCACTATTGATTCCATAGGCTGCAATCACACTGAGAGGAAGCAATGTAAAAGACAAGGCACCAGAGAGAGAAGTGGACTGAAGATGTTAATGAGAATGAATTGGCTCTTATTCGCCAGAAATACATGGAAGCAAAGTGTATGTCTCTCCATGAGACTAATGAGAGATTACGTCAATCCAAGGAGTTTGATGAATGCTTGGAAGTTTTTGACCCCCAGTAATGATTTGGTACATATATCAAGGCTGCGGTTTCTCCAACAGCGTCATCACTTTAAAATCTGTGGAACACAACCGTCAAGATGATGGTCTACTTGAATCAGGAATCGTGGCGAAAGAAATTACACAAACAATGCATGAAGACAGGAGGAGCTATGAAAGAGATGAAACCGTGTATTCTGTAGTATTTTCATTCAACAAAAAGTTGCAAACGGAAAAGAATAATGGGAACTAATTGAAATATTGAAGGGAAAAACAGTATGAGTATATACATTGCTTCTTCTAAACTCACTCTGAACTCTGAAGTATGTTGTTGGGTTGTAAGGCTGGCTTTCTTTTAATCTGTTTCTAGGTCTTGCAAGTTACTCTAAAAACAGTCTTAAACTGTATAATCTGAAGTACTATTTCGTCACTATCCAGAAGTTTGTGCTTTTTCTACCTAACTAATGAAACTAGTTCCTTGAAACTTGCACAAGTTTTGGCTTCATGGTATATTTTTAAGGAAATTGGATGACATGGTGGCAAGTTTCTACATTCAAACAATGTTTTTGGAATGTATTGGAATAGTGAAACAAATTAAAACAATACCTAGTTATAAACATCATAGGGCTTGTGATAGTTTAGCTGAAATGAATGGACTAGAAACTTCTATACGAAGATGAAAATGCAGCTCCTGAGTACAATCTCAGTTTTAGAGACTTCTTTTGAAGATGAAAATGAAGCTTACAGGGACCAAATTGATGAATGTTGTGTAAAATCAAGTCATACAGTACACGATTTTATAATATTGTTAAAGGATTTCCTTCTCCGCTGTTTGACCTTGTTGGTCATTACATTTTCTCCCCATAAAAGGTAAACTTTGTAAAGATAGAAATTTAGATTGTCAACCGTTTGTTGGATTACACACTAAAGAGGCACCAATTTGTTGACGGGTTGTTCATTTAGTTTTGAACATGTCAATCTAATTTATCCTACATCGTTTCTAACTCTAATAAAAACAGTCTTAAACAATAATTAATCAGTAAAAAAAGATAAATCAATTTAACAATGACTTGTACAAGTTGTGTCAGCTGAGTAACCTCAAATACAAATTAAATAATTTGAAAAAGAATGTTAGTTATTCAAAAATTATATAATAATAAATAGTATTTATTTATTTTCCATTATATAATAAATAGTATTTATTTATTTTTCAAATATTGAGAAATCATAGATTATTATTAGTAGTGGTGGTACTAATGCCTATTTTATAACTTTGTCATATTTAAAAAAAAATATCTCTTAACACTCATGCGACAGCTCTTGAATTATTTTTACCAAATACATATTATATGTGGAACAATCTTTTACTCCATTCAGACAAATATAGAAATTTTAAAATTGAGAAACTGAATTTCAAAAAGTGATTGAATTTACTAATATAGTTTAATTCAAGGCATTAAATTGTATTTTACAAATGTGTGAACTTGGGTTGAATTAAATTTTGTCTCATGGAAGAAAAAAATTTGATATAAGGCAGAACGAGTTCAACTTGACCTTCAAGACAAGATTAGGGTTGGTTGCCCAATCTGTATCGTGCTCACCCTTAATTCTTGGTATGATTCTTTTTGTCAATTAGCCTAGTGCAATGGAAGTTCTCGGTGGAAGCCCATGGTAGCCACGGTTCCCCACATTTTTTTTAAAAATTATAGAGAAAATGATGAAAATGCCCCTAATGTATTTGTATATTTTCTCTTTGATACCACACCACACATGAAACTTCACCCCCGGTACCATCTTCTCGGTTCTCTGCTCTCACGCGGCCGTTTCGCTGCACTCTATAGTTGGTAGATATTAATTTGGAGCTTTAGTCTTGTGTTGGAGTTGTTGTGATGATGTTTTTTTGGATGAAATTGTATATGACTTATATGCATTTCAATTATAATATTTAGTTTGTCAATTTTTTTTTATAAAATTAGTTAATATTTGCTGCTCTCCCCAACTTGTTGGACAAGATCCACCACTGATCTAGTGACTAGATATTCACCTTTAAAGTGAATAGGTGGGGTGTCGAGATTTGAACCCCGATCATGTTTATATTATGTATTATCTCTAACAACGAAACTAAGTTTTATAGGGCATCTGACAGTTCATTTGCAGGATACTATTTCATATGTGTGGTAGTGACATCTGGACCCAATAGGAGGTTATTCTGTTCGTGGCGTTTATGATTTGCTGACATCTAATGAGCATGTTCATGTTCCTCCCATCATGGATTTAATATGGCATAAGCAGGTCCCCTTAAAGGTCTCTGTTTTTGCTTGGCGAATGTTTCATGATAGATTACCAACAAAGACAAATTTGGCGACTCGCGGTGTCATTTCTCCATAGGCTCGTTTCTCTTGTGTCCTCACTTCGCCCTTTGGCCGATGGTGCAAGCGTGGATCGGGTTTAATGGTGTCGACACTCAGGTTATTCAGGATCACTTCCATCAATTTATTTATTACACATGTGGTCTGAAAGTGCGACAATTATTTATTACACATGATTTTGTGGAATGAAAGAAATAATCGATTGTTTAAAAATCAGAAATGTAATAGTTATCAACTACTTGATAAAGTAAATTATTATTCTTTGTGGTGGCGGAAAGCAAAGCAGGTTAATTTTGTTTTCGGTACCCAAATGTGGTGGTCGAATCCCCTAATATGTTTGGGTATCAGCTAGCACTGTTTTCATGTTACTCATTGGATAATTCGTATAAAGTTTTATAGAGACAAAATGAATAATTATTTATTTCAGAAAAAAGTAAATTGAGAAAATAAAATAGGATATCCAATGCACGCATAGGTGAGTCATATGTTGGGTTGGAGTTGGATAGTATAAAGGGTAAAGCTGTCTTTTCCATTAAGTAACCATTTGCCGCTGTTACGTGTCCTTGGACGCTCACTCTTCTTTCTTTACTCCTCCTGTCTTGTGAAACAAGAAAAACGCCCTTTTCTTTTCTTCCCAAACAAGGATTCCTTGGATTGCGTGCTTAATTAATCTCAACCGTACACCCTTTCAATCCAACGGCTCATCCCCACTCTCTCTGTACTACGATAATAACACTCTCTCCCTCTTTCTTCAGCGGTTTTTAATCATCATCATCATAATAAACCCTAGTTAGCCGAATCTCTCTAACTCTCTCTCTCTCATCGATCGCTCTTTTCTTCTCTCTCTCACTCTCTTCGCTTCGCTTCCGATTATTTCCCTTTGTTTTTGTTTCAGGTTCGATTTTATATAATCTTTTCCTCTCACTCTTCATCTGATTTCTCTTTTTTTTTTTTTTTTTTTAATTCGACTCGATCATCGTTCGAGTAACGATGGCTCTTGATTCTATGTAAGAAACAGAAAATAAAAAAACCCGGTTCGATTTTTCTGATAGAAGGAACCGTACGGCAATGCCGGCGGCAGGTATGAGGCGGTCCACTAGGGTTTTCGGAGTGGTTATGAAGGGATCCGAATCGGGTCGGGTCCTCCGGTCCGGACGTCGGTTACTTCCCGAAGATAAGATAAAGAGAGAGAACGAAGGGGATGATTGGCCTATCCCGCCGCCACCACTGAAAAACAAAGCTGATGTGCCGAAAAAGGTGCTAGTTGTGCCCAAAACGGAGGCTGAGGAAGAGCGAGCGGTAAAACCGGTGAAAAGGAGCCGCGTTGGCGTCGGAGTGGACAGGATGTATGGTATTGCGTATACTAGAAAGCGGAGAAGGACTGCTGGTGCTGCAAGCATGGAACTTTCTAGTAAGAAAAGAGAAGAAAGTGGTGAAATTAGTGTGTTTTCTGTTGTTGTGAAGCCCTGTGCTGCAAAGAGTGGCCGGTTTTCGTCTTTGTTGGTTTTGATCTTGAGATACATGATGATGATGAGGTTCACAGTTACATTACCTGAGGTTTTTGCCTTTTTTCTGTCCAAACCATCACAGGGTGTACAGTTTCTGCAGGTATATTCTTCATCTGCGTGTATTTATCTTTAATTTGATTTACTAAATTTATTGGATTGAATTTAAATTCGAGAAAAGCAACATGATTACTTGCGAAAAAATGCATACTTTATCACTGTTACATGTTCTCATGATATATGTATATGCAGGGTTCTCCTCCTTCCAACACTGGAATCTGCCGTTTTTTTGAGATCACACAGTTCATTCCATTGTTCTCTGTTGATTTTTCCGCTGTTCCGGTTTATTTTGAGTATCTGCACTCGTCAATGCTTTTAGATTTTCTCTTTAGGTCATTTTTTATTGTACAGAATCCAATAAATGCACATAGTGATGATAAGGATCATGAGGAGGAAATTAGTTTCCTGAAATACAAGGACGAATTGCAGATTTTGTTTGATACTGTTGAAAGAGAACCTTCTGCAAGTGGTACTGTTATCCCTGATGTTATTCAAATCAGTGACAGTTTATCCTTACCTACGTCTGCCAATGGTACTGGGCAGCCTCGTAGTCGGAATGGGCAGTTTAGAAGTGTTCTGAACTCTAGGTGCATTCAGAAGAGGAGGAGTTCACTCAAGAAAAGGAAAGCTCATAGTCCTTCAACGATGACTTTGCGCAGAAGTAATGGATCAGTAGCTTCGGATTTAGTGGGTGGTAGAAAATGCAATATCCAGTTCTCTGGTATGACATCCACCAAGAGACATAGAAGTTTTGTCAATGAGAATACTGCTGGAAGCTTAAAAGAAGCAAGTTCTGCCAAACTGGGTTCAGCACAAAGTGTAGATTCTTCTTTCTGCTTTGCAAACATATTGGTTATAGAGTCAGACCGGTGTTACAGGGAAGATGGTGCAGTTGTCACTTTAGAGATGCCTGATTCAACCGAATGGCTTCTAATAGTTAAGAGAGGTGGATTGGAAAGATACACTTGCAAAGCTGAACAAGGGATGCCATCTTGGTCATCCAACCGGTTCACTCATGCATTTATGTTTTCATTGGATAATGGTTGGAAGCTGGAGTTTCCCAATCGCAGGGACTGGCATCTCTTTAAAGACCTTTATAAGCAGTGTTTCGATCGAAATATCCATGGTCCTGTTGCTATTCCAGTGCCAGTCGTTCATGGGGTCTCTTCCTATGCTGAAAGCAACAACAATTTTATCTTTCAGCGACCAGCCACATATATATCTGAGCATGGGGATGAGATAACTAGAGCAATGACAAGGAGAACTGCAAATTATGACATGGACTTTGAAGATGAGGAATGGCTGAGCAAGCTCAATAATGTGTCTCAAGAGCATGTTTCAGAGGATAATTTTGAGTTAATCATTGATGCTTTTGAGAAGGTTTATTATTGTAATCCAGATGATTCTTTTGATGTAAAATCTGCGGTCAGTAGTCGTCAGGATCTTGGTAGCATGGAAGTTATTGAAGCGGTATACACCTATTGGATGAGAAAACGGAAGCAAAAACAGTCTATGCTAATTAGGGTTTTTGAGGTAAATTTACATTAGTTATATTTTGTCGCATGTTTGTTTATGTTTCATGCATAAAGCAAAAACATTCTATGCTAATTAGGGTTTGAGGTAAATTTACATTAGTTATATTTTGTCTGTGATGCATGTTTGTTTATGTTTCATGCATAAAACGTTTTTGTCTCTTCCCAAGTCCCAAAACAATGTTTGTCTGTTGCCTTTCCATCCCAGTCTGAAAATATAGAAGATTACTGGTGTGTATGAGCTGTGGTAAAATGGTGTTTTCCATATATTTTGAAAATCTGGAAGTTCGCATGTATTATAGCTAAGCCTAATATATTGTGCTTTTCTTAGCCTTTGTTTTTGCTAATATGGTTGACTTCAATTTAAATCTGCATCTTATAGCTAAGCCCTTGCTTCTTATGTGGAGGCCACTTTTATTCGTTCTTGCATGTCTGCAAATAGGTTGTTGATCATTTAAAAAGTCATGAAAATTACATGGAAATGTGCTCCTTGTCTCTTAATTTTTCTTGTATCTTAAATGACATAGCCGATACGACGCCAGAAATAACGCAATTTATGTGGTCTGAAGGGGCTTGTTGCAATTGATTAGTATAGTTGATACCTATGCCAATCTTATATAACATGAGCACATCTAGATAGATTTTTCTCTCAATCTAAGTTTTGGCAAAATTAAGAATACTTAGTTGTTGTAAAGTGCTGTACTGCATCCCTATTATTATTATTTTTGGCGGTGAGCATCCCTATTATCTAGTTGATGTGGTTATTTTTTGTCAGATTTATCAATCAAAGAGGGCATCACTTATTCCGAAGCATTTTCTGCGAAAGAAGAGGTCATTTAAGAGACAGCCAAGTCAGTTTGGTAGAGGCAGTCAACCAAGTTCGTTCAGAGGTAATTTTATTTATACTTTGTCTTCAACCAGATTAAATGTAGAATTCTTTTGTTAAATGTTTTGATTCCAAATATGTTGGCCTTCACTATGGTTGGTGTTGAATTTTGATGTACTTGTTTTTTCTTTATCCTTTACGGTAGGAGTAGATAAGGACCTAAATTTTATTTGGTCATGTTGCAATATAAATACTTGAATATTACCAGTTTGTCCAAATATGATCTTTAGTTGTATTTTTTTTTAAAATTAAATATTCCTACATTTTCCTTTTTTTAGCTATTTCATTTGCAATGTAGTATCTCGTAACTGTGTTTATAAATTCGTCAAATACCAGATTCTTTATTTAGCATGTCATAACATGGTACTAGGTCTGCAATTTTATGCATATTTAGAAGAATTATGTTCTAGAATATGTCATAACAGTTAAATGACTGGGATATTTAATTATATGGTAGAACAATGGGTTTTGTGTTCATCTTCTGTTCTTAAATCGCAATGGAATTTATTTGATAAGCATTTAAGTTGCAGATGTCTGTCTGCCTATGTTAAATATAAAGAGCGTGTTTAAAGTTCGTCATATCTTGTATTGATTTTCAGCAATGGTAGCTGAACAGGATGCCTTGGCGGTGGATAGAATGCGTAAGGCTGAAGAAGCTAGAACCTCAGCAAAAAAATCCACTGAAACAGCCATTGAAAAACGCAAAGAGGCTCAATTTCTTGCTAAAAATGCAGATTTGGCAACCTACAGGGCCTTGATGATGCTTCGAGTAGCAGAAGCACTAGCTATTGCTGGAGAATCAGGAGAAGTTGTGGCCAAGGACATTCTTGGGATTGATGGTTAGAGATAAACCCCGTTCCGGATGCTAATCATATGCTAATCATAACACCATACATTTTATTACAGGAATGCTCAGGTCCCCCACCCCCACCCCCAATACTGTAAACTTTGTACAGATTTTTGTTTTTTTGATGCAAATCAACACCTCACACTAATCTTCCGTACCAAGTAGATTGGTTGATTTCTTTCCCTTGGAAGAAAGAATTCTAAGAAAACGAAATACAGGATTTTCAAGACTCATTTATGCTTTTTTTTCTTTCTTTAACTGGTGGGGAGTTCCTATTTCCTGTCGCCTTCTAAGATTTGCTTTCTGGGAAGGGTCCGTTTGTTACCATACATACATATTATAAAAGAAAAAAAACCATAATTGTTATTGTAAATTTTTAGAAATTATTTAAAAAAAATCGTAAGTTTTTTTTATTATAAATCATTTTTTAAAATAAATTAATTTGTCATTATCTCGTAAAAAAAGATAGTTATTAAAAATATTTGAAGAGCAACTGAAACCACAGTTGATGATCCAATTCCGGAACAAATGGATGAAATTTTTAAAGTTATCTTTTAAAATTACTTTTGCAACAAAGCTCACTTGATAAGGATTTAACTCATTTGCGATTCGCAAGGATGAGTTCAACTTCCATGGTTTGAAATAACATCTTTAGTAGGTAATTAAAAGTCCAATAACATCTTTGTAACAAAAAAAGAGTCTATTGATCTAAGTATGTGTTTGGATTAGCTTTAGCAATGCAAATATTACGTTCCGAGGTAAGTTGGACTTGGAAATCTTGAATTGTAAAAACGTGAAAATCCACTGATTCTCTACTGATTAACCAAACGAGCATTAAGTAGGTTGGACTTTCATTTCATATGAACGAATTTTGGAGATCGGTATACAATTATCCATGATACTTGGTTTTACACATCTACTACTTTGCATTCGTTGTGTCTGCACCTTAGTCCACACTAGGGCGAAGTCTAAAGATTTTGACGCCTTACGCAAACAATTTAAAGAGAGGTTTTTGTCTAAAAATAAGAGAGGTAATATTTTTTCTTAAAGTATGGAGAGGTAATATTATAATTTATCAATTTTATACCCGTTATTCAATCTTTTTAGTATGAAAAACTTCATCAATTCTTGACAAAAGAAATAAAAGAAAACTTCATCAATTATCTGTTAGTTTTCCTTATTAATTACCCACTTTTATAGTTACTTTATGAATTCGTTTCTCTACAATATTTTTTTTTCATTCTGAACTTAAACTCCAGACTTAGCATATATTATACATTGTTTGTACGTTAAGCTTACTTTAAAGAAAATTTATTTGATATTAAAAATGAATAATTAACTATAAAAAATATATTAAATAAATTTTTGGTTTGTCATAAATTCTCAAATTTCGATTTTTAGTTAAATTAAAAGTTTGACTAAATTACATCAGAGGTATTTTAGGTTATTTAATTGTAATAAATTGATATTTAAGTTTTTTCGTACCACTTAGATCCTTTATGTTAATTAATTGTCATAAGTTGGTCTTTAAGTTTTTTTTTTATACCATTTAAGTTATTTAACTGTAACAATTTGCAGTATAAAAATGTAAGTTATTACATGTCTAAAAGTAATAATTAAATAACATTTTTTTTGAAAGAAAAAATTAAATAACTTAAAGTTACAAAAAATACTTAAAAATTAACTTGTTACAATTAAATGGCTTAAAAAACATGAAAAAAAACTTAAAATCAATTTATTACGGTTAAATAAAGGGTGCGTTTGTTTCAGCTTTAAAAAAAAATAGATTTTGTGTCAAAAGAATCTAGAGATTTTTTTTTTTGAGATTTTAAAAAAATCTTAAATTATTTGTGTTTGCCTACTATCCATAAAAATTCATTTCTAAAAAAAAAATGAGTTCTAACATGTACATGTGTTATCTCCTTGTTATTGAAAAAAATTGATTTTGAAAAAAACTAATCCTAATAGCTTTTCATTTTAGGGTCAAAATAGATTTTTTTTGATAAAATAATTTTTCTAAAAATCCTAAACAAACACTTAAAAATAATAAAAAAAGGATTTTTTTAAGGGAAAAAATAGATTTTTTTAGCCTAATAGTTTTTATAAAATTTGAGTGCTTAAAATATTTTCCATCACGGTTAACTCCTCCTGAATCCCACAATAGCAGCGATGGGTGAGATTAAGATGGAGGAGATGCCTCTACCGGCGGTGTTTGAACAAGCAAGAAAGATCCACGCTACGGCCATTGAGTCTGGTGCAGATCAGGTACGCACGCAGACTTTCGTGTCTTGTTCATTTGTATTTGTATTGATGTTTGTTAATTGAGTTGTTTGTAATTTGTTCAGGAGATAGTGAAGAAAGGATGCTCAGCTCTGAATAAATGCGAGGAGATGATTAATAAACTGGGTTTGTTCTCATCTAATGAAACCAAAGATGATATCTCCACCACCGATCTCAAGTATATCCTGGTATGCTAAGTAAACCAAGTGAAACCTGGAAAATTTAGTACATTATCTCTTCCTAAACATCACTTATAAGGAATGTGTGCAACAACTGGTACTTTCAATTTAGTATTTATGCATTAATGAAGATAACTTATGAATTAGTGTTTATCTATTTTTTGTTATGATTCCCTCAGGTGCCGTATTATCTCGCTGAGCTAACCGAAAAAATAGCACATGAAAACAGGATACCGATTCTAAAGGCTTCCCAGGCAAAACTGAAGGTGAGAGCTGATTACTAGATAGGAAACACCTGCCCCCGCTTCCAAGTTCCAACAACCAATTCAACATGATATGCTCAATCCCCGTTATTTTAATTAATGTCCTTTTATCGAAGCTTACTGCAAAAACTATTTGTTAGGAATTTATCTCATTTTGTGAGGCAATGGAGCTGGTCCCAAAAGAGGAGTTAGAATCTTATATGCAAGGGGTACCAAAATCTGTTGCTGATCAGAGGGCCAGAAAGGTGTTATTTTTTCTTTTGCAATGCTATGATATGACTTTTATACAATTCATTTTATATTTGTATATTTAACTCCTTTTCCCATTATTTCCTTGATATGAAAATTGAACAAGCGAATTTGAATGATGAACATCCAAATGCTCACAATTAGTTTATTTAATAATGTTATATCTGTTATGCAGATAGCTAGATTTAAACGAAAAAAAGCTGCAGAATCGAAGTTGTTGGAAATAAATGAGCGGAGGGAACGGCGTGGGCGTTCTACTAAAGCAGCTGCCTTGTCCACCCCTGTTGAGGCAGGAGAGGAAGAACTATTGGATGACGATGGAGAAGAAGAAAGAGAGGTTTGTATTTGATCTGATCTGATACTTATTTTAGCTCAGTGCTGCTAAACTCCATTTCTGCTACTTTATTTATTGGGTTTATGCTGTATGACAGCTTCCCTGAAAATGTGTTTTCACCTGGTGGATTTATCTAACATTAGATGGGATTAAAAGTAGGTTTGTGGGACCTAAAGTTGTCCTATATATTGTTTGACTAGCGTGTGATTTATGAAATGGACTATGGCGATTCCACACTTTCAAAAACATATCTATATGTATAAACAATACCTGCTCATAATGCCATTCACTTATTTTTCTTCTTGTTTCCAGGCTTGGAATACTAGCATATCTTTGGCGATCTGTAAGGTTTGTTCCTACTTGTGCAACAGCTCCACTTGTTTAAATTTATATTTCCATTTTTCTCATGGTTGTCTTGAAATCTCCAGGCATTTGATCTTCTGGAAATGATTAAGAAAGAGGAGGAGATGCTTTCTGCTGTAAAGGATAGACAATCGAAGGTAGTAAAATGCTTTGTATCCTTACTGAAGTACCTTTATTATGGTGGAGGTCTTTATATACTGCCACTATTTTATATTTCCATAATTATGGTGAGACCTTTATGGGATGTTGTTAAGTTCTAAGTTAAAGCTTAAAGAACTGTTATAACCTGGCAGAACTGAACTTTTTTTAGACTTTTACATTTCACTTGCTAATTCTGGAATATCAGGCTTTGAAGCATATAGATGTGTTGTGAATCTATGAGACATGTTCTGTTTTAAAGAGGAATGTGAAATTGTACTTCTCTCTGGGATGAAATCTGGTTTTATTCATGGTTTCTTGTAATTTTGCTATGTTTTAGGATGAGGATCAGGAGTTTTCTAAGGATGTTATGGATGACCGTGCTAAAAAAGCAGAAGCTTGGCATCGCAATGCTGCAGTTCGTGCACAGTATACTAAGCCATCTCCACCAATCACATGTGCTACCTTCGCTCAAGATGTTCTGGAAGGAAGAGCACAAGCCTCACAAGCACATGATCACAAACACCAACCACTAATATTTGGGCCACAAAGTCTTGTGAATGGAAGTTTTACAAATGAGAGAGAAAGAATGGCAGCTCAGGTCTTCCAACCCAGTCATAGGTACATATTTATCCCATTTATCAATAAAATGCACATTTTCTTAGCTACTGAAAGGCTTTGGAATAGGGAAAATATAAGAAGTCCATTAGAATACGTTATGCCTGAAAGGAAATGAAATTTAATTCCCTTCCAGTTTTGTTGTTCCATTGCCTATGAATGATAGAAGATCAGTACTAACGTACATTTTTTTGAGATGCTAAGTTTAATATTTTGTTGAAGGATGCCAACTATGAGCATTGAGGAAGCAGGATTAAAAGAAATGGAAATAATGAATACATGGCAAGAGAACACTGCCAGATTTATTGAAGAAGCTAATTCATCTTGGCACAATGATAGGAAGTTTAAGCCAGGTGAAGAGGAGGAGGATGAAGATGACGATGCTGCACAAGATAGAGCTAGAGCTTTGGATGATTGGAAGGATGATAATCCGCGGGGTGCAGGAAATTCGAAGCTTACCCCTTGTGGCTAATTGAATCTATTCTTCCCAGGTTGAAGAATAATGAGCAAGGGATGAATCTAAGGTTGTCACGAAATCTCATTATTTATATAGTTCATTTCCTCCTAGTCTGTTAAAGATTTTGTATACCTGGATACTCATCCGACTATATGTGTATATTTTTTTAGTGCAGTTTAGGGTCACACCTCATCTCACCTTTTGTTCTATGTTTTCCATCTTCACATGGACTTAGATAACCAGTTTGTTTAATTTGCCAATATAGTTCAACCAGTTTCACCAGGAGTGAGATTTCCTTAAAAAAAATGATGCCTTTATGCAACAAAACATTTTTTTCCCGTGAGGGAATAACAACATTAAGAAGTTGCTTCACTGCAGTCTTGATTGCACATTTGAATTCCTCCTCAAATTTGAATTTAGAATCATGGCGTCTTCCCAATTTTACCTCAATTTACTGGAAGACTACAATGAAAATATGCTATGAAGCAGTAGGAAAATGATATGGAAATTAAAAAAAAAAAACTTGTTTTTCCATCTAACACGAATATAAGGACTGCGTTTGTGAATTGTTGCAATATTATTGGCTAACTTGGGGCTCCCATGAGACCGTAGACAATTACCTTTTGAAATAGGGAGTTACTTTTCCCACCCTGCTGCCTTCTCGCGCGCCCTGCAAAAATTCCAAAAATACACCTGGTTTGGATTACGTTTTCTGAACCAGATTGTTAGTGTTTTCGGAAAATAAAATCCGGACGCATACACTATGAAATTTTGTGTCTTTCTTTGATGTCAAGGGTCTCTGTTGATTGTTATACGACCTCCGCATAAGTTGCAATGCAATTAAAGGAGGTGAAGAAGAATGAAAGAAAATGTTGAAGATCCAAGCCTTTTTATAGCCTAAAACAAGTCCTAGGTCATTTGGAAGCCAAGGAAAACGTGTTTTTCATTCAAAACCATCCAAAAAACGCATTAAAACTCCACTAACCGGCCAAACCTTGGTGAAACGTCACCGTCCAAAATGTTACTGAGGTGTTCCAAATTTTATAATCCGGATAGCATGAAGTTTTCCCGGATTTTTAAAGTTCGAACTTCATCAGGCCCTTTTATTTGGAGCGTTTTCTTGGCGAATGACTTCGAAAAAAATAGAACAAAGGTACATAACATAAAAAGAAGCAACATAAGACAAATAAAAAGTTAAAAAAAAACCATAATAACATAAACGATGAACATCTTTGACGTAAATTAAAACATAATGAAAGTTTAAATAATATATATATATATATATATAATGCAACAACTTAATTCAACAACACATAACTAACACGCAATTAAAACAACATAAAACACGCGATTAATTAAAACATAGCACATTATCACAGATCATCTAAACTAATTTCTTCGTCTGGTGGTTCCAAGAGTGCCCTGATCTCTTCATAATTCCTGGGCCGGATCAAACTTTTTAGAATTTGTTCAGCATATCTAACCAACGAAGCGTCCAACTCAATCGGTCCTCCAGTACTGTGCTGACCAAAGACAGAGAACATGGTTCTCACGTCGTCGTCGTTTTGAGTTTCATCCGGCTGTAGCGAAGAGATCCAGCTGAGTCGGACAATGGACATCGATATTCAACACCGACCACCCTCCTCGTGTCTTTGTGGTTGAGTTGACGGTTGATTTTATCCAGCTCATCCTTCAGCTCGGAAAGGGTGACATCGTTGCGAATCCTAAACAGATGGGGTGGTGTTTCACAGTTGTAGTAGATTGCCGCTAGCTTGGTGTTCGGATCAAAGCCAGGGAGTTTCATGATTTTTTTTCTGGTGTAGTTTACTTGTAATGAAAACCGGGACCCCTATTTATAGAGGTATCTGGGCGTTGTGGACAACAAAAACTGTCAGTGCAATGTGGGTCACACAAAAGAATCCAATGCTGAAGCAATTCAGATTATAAAATCCGAACCATCCATCAACCTACTGAAAAAGGCAAGTTTCGCGTAGATACACCCCAGTATCGTATTTTTCTGGATTATATAGTCCAGAAACCATGATGCATTCCGGATTATATAATCCGGACTACACCAAACCATTTTGGCCGGTGGTCTGCATCACAAAGAAAACGTTTTGGACGGTGGTCAAGTCAAAAAATGTGTTTTTACATAGACTTTACACGTTTTTTTGACTGTAATTATGGCTTCCGACCTTTTTTTTACCCTCCCTCCCCTATAAATATGCTTCATTTCCTCAAAATTTTTCACACATTCTTTCTCCTCTTCTCCTATTCCTTCTACAACGATGTGTTTTCATCGTTGGCCTTTCATAGAAAGAGACCTCTTTGAAAATCCATCAGGGGTCATATGATCGGTCAATAGGGAAGGGGTCAATCTGGGTGTAAGTTTGACCATCATGGTCTCTTGCTCCCTAGAGGCCCCTGTGCCCCCTCTGTCTCCCCACCAACAGTGAAGCCACTGGTATGTCCTCTCAGCCGGAGCCACTGGTATAGCTTACTCCCCTTAGAAATAGTTTTAGGTTCTTATGTAATAAAATTAGGAATAGTTTTAGGTTCTTATGTAAAAAGCTTAAAAAGCTTCAACATTATTGGAATGTATTATTCAAATATTAATGAAATGAGTTGTTTTTATCTTTTTATTTCTGTTTTATATGTTTTTTTTACATTTATTTACAAATCTCAAAGCTTAAAAATGAAAAAGTTCTGGAAAAAGGCCACTCCGGATTTTAAATTCCGGATACATCTGGTAAATTATAACAATTCAATCCGAAAAACGAAATCCGAACCAGGGGTAATTTTGGAAGAAAAAAAATAGGGCGTGCGAGGAAAGCCATAGGGTAGAAAAAGTAAAACTTTTTGAAATATTACCATTCAAAGCAACTGACGATACAATTTTAGCTTTTGCCGCATGAAGAGAGATTTTATCAGAACTAAAAGGTAAAATATTCTTGGCCATCCAAATGGCGTGAACTGCATGCACAATGGCACAGTAACATAGAAGTCTGATCAATAGTATAGCACAACATGCAGATAATAAACCAAAATACACCCACGTGACCTTAAATTTTCGTCAATTGGAAGCTTATGGTGCATTAAGCGCCAGTAAATAAAACAGTGGGAAGGAGGAATGGATGAACGCCAAATGATAGAAGCTCAGTCCAAAGTAATAGGATGATGATGCAAATAGTTGAAAGCATGTTTGGCAGTAAGCTTAGCATCTGGAGAGTAGGACCAAACACGTTGATCAGGCAGGGATATCATCGGGAGCGTGATACGATCCTGGCAGCCACCAACGGGTAAGCCAAAAAAGACGCTGGAATTTTCCACTTCCCATCGGCAATAAAAATAGATAACTTGTTTAAATGGTGATAGGTGGAAGGATGGATATTAAAAATAGAAACAAGAATAGTACCAAGCCAATTATTGTCAAGCCATAGATTAGTGTGCTCTCCATTTCCAATCAACCGGATAAAATTTGGATTTTTGCTCTTCCTCCAGCAAGTTTCGCTCCCATCCAGTCAAACTGACCAAAATACCCCTGCGTTAGTTAATTAACACAAGTGTAAAAAAAATGGAATTTAATTTTTACACATGCGTGACTTAAGTCACGCCGCATGAGTTAACTCACGCAGATGTTAACACATGCATGAGTTAACTCACGCTAGTTACAACGATCACAAAGTTACAAAGTTGCACATGTGAGGGACAGGCATTTATCACCCCACTACTAGGTATTTATCACCCACTCCTGCCACTTTTTCATTCTCTATATGCACCGTTTTACAACAAAAATTTCATACTTTGATATTGGTTTTGTTTGTTTGTTTGAGAGAGAGAGAGTTATGGACAACAAAAAAATGAATTCTAGGAGAGATGTTGAAAGTGGTAGGACAAAAAACAATTATTCATATGTTTATGATGCTGAGAATCATAGGGAGTCATGCTCATGGCTTGTACCTGCTTTTGTGTTTGTTAATGTTGTTGTTTTCATTGTGGCCATGGGCATTAACAATTGTCCTAACAACAGTTTTGGTTTAAGGATACACATGTGCAACTTTGTGATCTTTGTAACTAGCGTGAGTTAGCACACACATGTGTTAACACCTGCGTGAGTTAACTTATGCAGCGTGACTTAAGTCACGCATGTGTAAAAACTAAGTCCCGTTTTTTTTATACTTGTGTTAGTTAACTAGCGTAGAGGTATTTTGATCAGTTTGGCTGGATGAGAGCGAAACTTGCTGGGGGAGAGCAGAAATCTAAAATTTGTAAGAATTGTGTCCATGTGCTCTTTCACCCTGGGCCAAACAGAGGATTTAAAAGGACGGCGAATCAGCCTATCATAAGAGAAAAATCTTTGCAATTATATACTTGAAAATCGTGGTTAATAATGTTTAACATTGTGAATAATTAAGTTCTAAAGATGTTTAATGAATTGTGCTTCCTTAATATATTTATTAACTAGTTGAATATAATTAACAAAATATTGAAACTGTGTTAACTAAGCAAATTATTGTCAATTTTTTTTTCAAATTGATGTGCCAATAAATAACAAACTCCTTTAGAAATTTATGAAGCGGCGATCGAAGTCAGTATATAAGGAGCAAATCTTGAAGTTAAGTCGGTGACAATTCTGCCAAGACATGGTTGCTTGTTCTTTACTGCATAATAAATAAAGTCTGAATTTGGATGCTTATTATCAATTTTCAAGCCATATATATGGTTGAATGTGTAAGGTGACTATACATTAATTTAATTACTTTGGTGTTTTTGTTTTGGGTATATCTGTTTTGTTTATTGTAAAGCAGGATACCTATTCATGTATGGGACCCTCTCCTGGTTAATAATATATACTATTTGAATTTTTCAAAAAACTTGATTAGTCGGCTATTTATCAAATAATGATAATACAAAGTGTATAGATCCTATCATACCTTGTTGGTACATCGTTGACACGTGTGAAAGAGGGAAGATTAATATTGTGGTATAAGGCTTTGTTTGTGAGTTTGGAAGGAAAGGGAGGAAAGGAAAGAGTTTTGAAAAAAAGTAAGGAGTAAGTGGAAGAAATAGAGAACATGGGGGGGAGGGCTTTGGCGGGTTAATTTTTCTTCATGACACAAATTCCTCATCGTTTGGAGGGACTAAAAAGTTGTATTAGAGGAGGGTTTTGGAGAATTTATATGAATTCGTCAAATTTAATATATGTTGTTATAATATTCTTAATATTAAAAATATATGAATCATAAGCATTAGTTTATCATTCTCTAAAAAAATACCCTTTCAAAAAAATGTGAAAGATTTCTCTATTTTCTTCTGTATTTCTCACCTCCCAAAGCCCTCCCTTCCCATGCCCTACAAACTCCTAAACAAAGCCTAAATGAATTACAATACATTGATATTGATATTTGATATTTATTTCAATGGTCATGTTAACGAGTGCCCCCGGTACACTCTTTAAACATTCTAAATTATGTAATTATCTTTTAAAAAAGTCAAAATTTTTAATTTTCAATACATTGATTACACAAACTTTCGTAAAAAGTTACTATTTAAGGTCCCTAACATTTCCCTTATTTCAAATAATGATTATACAAAGTGTATAGTTTTGTATAGATTGTAAATATAATTAATTTATTTAAATATATAGAGTCGGTATCCGTTGACACTAAATTTTAACCGTCTATTTTATTTAATCAAAAGCTCCTAATATTTTCTAAACCAACTCACCCTTTTTCTCGCGTACACGATTATCATTTTTAATAATTAATAAGCTTACTAGTTCTCCTCACCGATCTTAATTACAATGCCGTTCATACCCAGCATCTCTTGAGTTTTCTATACACTAAGAATTGGCAGGTATTTAATGTGCAATTATTTTTAATGATTTTTTTTAAAGAAATAAGCTTAATACAATGTGAAATATTGTGATAAATATGAAAACTAGCATTATATGGTGCTTCCTTAGTAGACGACACCATTGACTTGTCTCTTAATGAATTTTACATCCGAATTCGTTAGATCAGTTTTCATTAAGTGTCTACAATCATTAATTATTTTTAATGATTTACCAACTAATACATCCAAATCTTTTTAAACAGTAATATTTTCATACAAACCCATCCAAAATACCCCAATTCATTATTTTCCTCTCCAATTACGATGTTTTTCATAGATTTGGCAGATGCCGTTCATAGGAGGAATTAACAATAGGGAATAGGAGATGTAGACAAGGAATAACAAATTTATCATCAAAGAATAAGGAGTATCAATGTATCATGATGTAATAGTGTTTTCGATTCCGGTGATTGAAAATTTGGGTGAGCCTTGTAAGTAATGCAACAATGTTAAAAAATATTAACGAGTTAACTTGAAGACTATTATGAACCTTTGATCAAATAAATTGGACAGTTAAGATTTGGTGTCAACGGATCCTGACTATGTATATAAATATATTTTTGGTGGTTGGGGTTCGAACCCTAGATCTTACATATATTATGCATTGTCCATGCCAACTGAGCTAAACTCATGTGGACGAATTATATATATGATAGGCTAATGCAGTGGCATTTAATTCACCTATATAGAGAATTAACTTGATCCATACTCCATCTATCTATAATATCTAGAGCTCGTGCAAGGCACATATCACATAACAATCGTGTTGAACAAAAGATATTCAAAATGTTGCTTTAAATATTTGCTCGTGTATCATTTGCTACACTGTTACCACCAATTTTTTCTTCATGCCAAAAAAAAAACTATATTTTTTTGCCAATGAAAGAAAATATGATATTTTTGCTTTGTCTCATTCAATTGTCATAGGGTTAATGGAGTGTACAACGAAGGTAACATCCTAAGTCGGCTCTCACCATAACCTTTGACTTTATTTGGTACTCAATTGCATGCTGTCTCAATTAACTCTACTAGTATAATATTATTAAGTCTTCACTTAACAGTAGATTCCTACGAGTTATTAATTATAACGGTATAACTCATTTCTGTCACCAAAATACTTTAGTTTGTTATGCCTTCTACATCTTTTTTCATTTGCATAATGCATTTTTTCTTCTTAAGATATAGTTTTTCAATTGATGTCAATTGTTACTCTTAGATAAACCCTTGACCCTCAAATCACAAAATATAGTATAGAGCTCAAAAACTTTAAATTTGCATGTATGTATTGTATCATCATGTTATAGATGAATTTATTTGTGTGAGTAGTGAATCATTGTTCCTTGATTTATTTTGAATTTTTAATGCTAACTTAGAACTAGAATAAGTGAACAAAAAGAATACCATATTTGATTGATATGGAAGCAGAAATGGTTGAAGAAGATATTGTGAGGCCAATGAGTGATTTAAAGAAGAGGACGAGTTTCGGAGAGTTGATTCGGACCTCAGCACGCTTCCATGAGAAAACTAAAAGCGAAATAAATGAAGAGCAGGATTTGAAATGGGAAGCTTTATGGAGGCTTCCAACTTATGATAGAATGAGAAAAGGGATTTTGAAGCAAGTTCTTGATAATGGAAAGGTTAACTATGAAGAGGTTGATATCACAAAGCTTGGAGTAGAAGAAAAGAAGCATCTTCTTGAGAGCATAATTAAGACTGCTGAAGAAGACAATGAGAACTTTCTCCACAAGATGAGGGACAGAATTGATAGGTAGATATATAACTATATTTGGTTTGATTTGAATTGCTTTTACTTTCTAATTTATCTGTTTTGTGCAAGGTTCTACTAACTGGTTTTACATGTCTTTTTTGTTTATTGCTGCTACTATAGGGTTGGAATTGAGATTCCTAAGATTGAAGTCCGGTTTGAAAATTTATCAGTTGAAGGAGATGCCTATGATGGAACCAGGGCCTTGCCAACACTAGTCAATGCTACTCTGAATGTAATAGAGGTATGTTCAACAAATATAACATTATATTTTTTACCCGACTTAATCGAGTATCTCTGCACACAAATGTGAATACTACTGGGTTGGACTATTGCATTCATATGGTTCAGATTCGATCGAACTCAAGACTACTAAATAAGCTTGAAGGAAGGATCTTTACTATCTTATCTAAACAATTTTAATTATTCATGGTTTCTATACACAAGAAGAAACATATCATATCTATTTAGACGACTCACATGAAATTATAGTTCACACTTTCAATTTTAATTCCATCAGAATTTGAATTTAGATAGACTCTTGCATTCAAAAATTAGATAGACTCTTCCTTCAACAAAAAAAATTTAGATAGACTCTTAATTTCTATATTTTGAAATAAATTAAAATTTTCTATATTTTAAAATAAATTAAAAATTGAGGTATACAATTATTATTCTAATTTTAAATTAGAGTATTTTCTTTTCAGCCGAATTAGAGTATTTTTAAATAGTTTATAAAAAATATATTAAATGATTTATGTTGTTGGCAGATCCGATTTGAATTATTCCTTCTATTTTCTGCCATATGGATCACGGCATTACCTGTACCCTATTTGAAAATAGAATATACAGTGAAAAGGATCTTTACATGTTGATAATTTGCAATATATTTACTCCTTTTTTCCCCTTCTATTTAAAAAATGATATATGAGTCCTATGGTAATAATATTTTATATTACTTTTACACTTGTAAAAATGTTGAAGAGTAACAAAGTAAAGAACACAACTCATTAAAAAACTTCACATCCACTAAAATCTAAATACATTGAATATATGAGTCATATCTTTTATATACATTCATTTAGTGCATTACTAATTGAAATGAGACTAATTACTCAAACAAATTTTAAATTGAAATAGAATGAAACGTGAAGCAATGAACAACAAAACTTTGTTTTTTTTCTCTTTCTATTTTTCCATTAACAAGTAAATTATACGCACTTTATATAACTTAGCCCTGCTTACTTATATTGACTTATGATCTTATTTGTGTTTGTGGCAAATAGGGACTTTTGGGCTATATCAAGATTTTGGCATTTAAGAAAAGGGTTGCAAAGATACTGAAAGATGTTAGTGGAATTATAAAACCATCAAGGTACTTTAATTAGTGATGCTATATGGGTTAACAATTCCATGTTTTCTAAATCAAATCTTCTATTCACAGTGATGTTCCAAACATGAACTCAAAGTTAATTATGCATCAAAATCCTTCATAAAGAGAAGAAATTTGCATTTCTTCATTTCATGTGAAATTGAGAAAATAAAAATTGAGAAAATGATTTAAAAATCATTTTTATAAGCAAAATAGGTTGTACTTCAACCCAATACAAAATAGAATCAATGTATTAAATACAACTGAGAAGATTACCATACCATGCTGAGAAGAGCAAACCAACCTTTCTTTCCTCCCTACATATAAGAGATAGCATGAATATGTGGGGGCAATCTTCATCTCACAAGCCGGTTTTATAAGGATGAGTTATGCCGAATATAAAATCTAAGACATGTCCCATCCATTTGTAGACAACTAGCAGTTCAGATATTGTATGAGAACGAACAACTCAAGAAAAGGTGGCTTCTATTAGACATTATCAAAATAAAGATACAAGAATTAAGCTTAACATTGGAGTCAACCTTACAAAAACAAGTAAAACGGTCAAGAATAGAGTCATAATGAGTTTATAATTCCATGTTGACTTTTTATTATATAATAAAATCTTGAATATATAACTCCTCTCATACATAATAAATAAAGAATATATTGGTAACTAGATTTTATTTTCTGTCTCTTTTTCAGAATGACTTTATTATTGGGACCTCCAAGTTCAGGAAAAACTACATTGCTTCAGGCACTTGCAGGGAAATTGGACAAGGATCTTAGGGTTTGTAATCCCATCCTAATTCCTTTTTCCGAAATGATAAATGCATCATATAAATGAATTGTAGCTCAATAGTTGTGAGTATGTTCCTAACATTAGTGATTATAATTTGTCATTTAAATCATTTTGAATAATTCATTTCAAGAAGAAGAAAAAAAAAGGATCTTCAGGATAATTTTTAAAAAGAATAACTATTTCCCATATATAAGTTTACCAAACATATGCAATGCATCATAAAATTCTCAACAGGTATCAGGAAGAGTCACTTACAATGGTCATGAACTGTCAGAATTTGTTCCTCAAAGAACATGTGCTTATATTAGTCAGCATGATCTTCACCATGGAGAAACGACAGTGAGAGAGACGCTTGACTTCTCCGGTCGCTGCTTGGGAGTTGGAACAAGATATGATATGTTGACAGAATTGTCAAGGCGCGAAAAAGCAGCAGGAATCAAACCAGATCCTGAAATAGATGCTTTCATGAAAGTAACATCAATGGAAGGTCAAGAAACAAGTCTTGTTACAGATTATATTCTCAAGGTTTGGTTATGCTATTACTTTTAAAGTTGATTAATTTTTAGTCAACATTAATCCAACTTTCTTTCATCCAATTTATTTATATAATACATAGATTCTTGGGTTGGAATTGTGTGCTGATATTTTGGTGGGAGATGAGATGAGAAGGGGCATATCTGGTGGACAAAAGAAGCGTTTGACCACTGGTAAGCGTCGCCTGCTTCTCAAATAGCAAGTCTTTATAGAATAATAACACTATTGCATAGAATCTTTGCATAGAATCATATTCATTTTATCAATTCTCAATCTCAATTCATAATTAAAAACACAATGCAGGTGAAATGTTAGTAGGACCTGCAAAAGCACTCTTTATGGATGGAATTTCAACTGGTTTGGATAGTTCCACAACCTTCCAAATTGTCAGGTTTATGAGGCAAATGGTTCATATCACGGATGTCACTATGATAATCTCACTTCTGCAACCTGCACCAGAAACATACAACCTTTTTGATGACATAATGTTACTTTCAGAAGGTGAGATTGTCTATCAAGGTCCCCGGGAGAGCGTTCTGGATTTTTTTCAAAGTGTGGGCTTCAAATGCCCAGAAAGGAAAGGAATTGCAGACTTTTTACAAGAGGTAACTTCTAGAAAGGATCAAGAGCAGTACTGGTTCAGAAGGGACATACCTTATCAATATATTAGTGTGCCTGATTTTGTAATCCACTTCAACAATTACAACATTGGTAGAGAACTTCATGAAGAGATTAAAACTCCATTTGATTCTAGTAAAACTCATCATGCTGCATTAGTAAAGGAGAAGTTTGGAATCTCCAAATGGGAACTCTTCAAGGCATGCTTTTCAAGAGAATGGCTATTCATGAAGCGCAGCTATTTTGTATATATATTTAAGACTTTTCAGATTACTATCATGTCTATAATTACCATGACAGTATTTTTTAGAACACGAATGGAGCACGGTAAACTTGAGGATGGAGGAAAATATTATGGTGCACTGTTTTTCAGTCTTATCAATGTGATGTTCAATGGAGCAGCAGAACTTGCAATGACTGTTAACAGACTTCCTGTTTTCTTCAAACAGAGAGATTTCCTATTTTATCCAGCATGGGCTTTTGCATTGCCCATTTGGGTCCTCAGAGTTCCTCTTTCTATAGTGGAATCAGTATTATGGATCATCCTCACTTATTATACTATTGGTTTTGCTCCAGCACCTAGTAGGTTTTTCCGTCAACTACTGGCGTTCTTTTGTGTGAACCAAATGGCCCTATCCCTTTTCCGGTTCATTGCTGCAATTGGAAGGACAAGAGTTGTGGCTAATACATTTGCTTCCATAACAATTTTAGTTATTTTCGTCTTAAGTGGATTTACTGTTTCAAGAGGTAAGTAGCAATTTCTCTTTATACATCTACACATTACTAAAAAATATTCAATATTAAATGAGATTTCTAATTTTTCATGTGAAATAGATTATTTTTATCTAATCACTGCAAACCATATCTTCATATATAGATGATATTGATCCATGGATGATATGGTGCTATTATGCTTCACCTATGATGTATGGAATGACTGCAATAAGCATCAATGAATTTCTAGACAAGAGATGGAGTACTGTGAGATCTTATTCTTGTTGAGATTATCATTGTTCTTCAACCTTATAACATAACTATCAATTAATTGCTGATTTTTCACTTTTCACAGCCTAATATCGACCCCAGAATTGATGAACCCACAGTTGGGAAGGCCTTTCTTAAGGCCAGAGGCATATTTACAGAAGACTATTGGTATTGGATATCTATCGGTGCTCTTATAGGATTTTCTCTATTGTTCAATGTTTGTTTCATTCTCGCTCTAACTTACTTGGACCGTAAGTTTCCATCTTATCTTTCTTGATGTTGCATGTTTGCATCTGTAAAATATTGTTCTTAAGTTGTTATATAATCTTTATAACTCAATTAAAAAAGAGGATTATAAAGGTACACTAGAAAGAGACATATTACATAACCATATCAAGAAAAGCAAAGCCACCAATCTTGCAACATGGAACACGGTAACTATTTGAAAAATCGTTATAAAAAAAGAAAAAACTCTGATATCACTTTGAAATTAAATTGCAGCATTCAGAAGCTCAAAATCTATCATAGTGGAACAGGAAGACAATAGGGAAAGCACAACGAAGTCCTTCTCAGTAGAAAAAACAACAGGAGAAATGACAGAAAGTTCAGCTTCAAATGTTGAATCGTTTGAAGGTTTGTTTGAAAATAATCCCTAAAGTGCCTAATGTATATAAAAATAATAAGTTATTCTTAAACTTCAAAAAATACATCAAGTTAGTCCTTAAACTAAATAAAATTCATCAAATTAGTGCCTACTGTTATGTACTGATGTGATACTAGGGGCTGGAGAGACGGATTTTATATCGTTTATGGACTAAATGGATTTCATTTAGTTTAAGGACTATTTGTTATTTTCATATAGTTTAGGAACTAAATAGGAGAGAGAGTGATACTTGAAGGACTAAATTGTTAGTTTACTCTACTCGGGTGATAGTCAAAAGAAAAGGCAATTCTATCCTAAAATAATTTTTACCTTAACCAAAATGAGTAGCTTATTTATCTCTATTTCAAGTGTATCGTTGATTTAATTTCTGCATAATTTTTTTATACTAACATGCAATTTACCATAATCATTCATGCCAATTGGAAATGAACACTAAGATAATTGTGATTACTACAGGTGTTGACATGGAAGTAAGAAACAACACGAATAGCTCAATTCCTAAAGCTGCAAAGAATGCAAAATTCAAGAAGGGAATGGTGTTACCCTTTCAGCCCCTGTCACTTGTTTTTGAAAATGTGAATTATTACATCAATATGCCAAATGTAAATTCCTACTACCCCTGTTTTATCATATCCTCTTATTTCTCACCTCTCATACAACTTTGGGCCGTTTGTTTCAGATTTTTTCCAAAAAAAATCTATTTTTTCCCTTAAAAAAATCGTTTTTTTTTTATTTTTAAGTGTTTGTTTAGGATTTTTAGAAAAATCATTTTATAAAAAAAATCTATTTTGACCCTAAAATGAAAAGCTATTAGGATTAACTTTTCTCAAAATCTATTTTTTTCAACAACAAGGAGATAACACATGTGCATGTTAGAACTCATTTTTTTTTAAAATTGGATTTTTATGGATAGTAGGCAAACACAAATAACTTCAGATTTTTTTTAAAATCTCTAGATTCTTTTGACACAAAATCTTTTTTTTTTAAAGCTGAAACAACGAACCCTTTATTCAGTGAACATTTTATCGTTAGCTTTGACATTTGTATTTTTCTAGTTGTGCCAAATATTTGGATTTGACATTTATACTTAAAATAAATGATGATTAAACATTGAGGAGTAAAAGGTATGTATAAGTATGTACATGCATGTGTGCGTGCATAATATTGTTTATGATATGTGTGTGATCGAATATTTTTGTTATCACTAAAAGACAAATAAAATAACCTTGAACAGAAATTAAGTTTACATGAAAAAAAATTGTGCAATAAAGTCATCTTACTTCAATAGTAAATTTCAGATTATTTTGAAAATATATTATAGTATCACAACTCCCAAATATCACTTTAGTAATTTATAATCAGGAAATGAAGACACGAGGAATTGAAGAGAACAAACTCCAACTACTAAGAGACATAAGTGGTGCTTTTAGGCCTGGAATTTTAACAGCATTAGTTGGTGTAAGTGGTGCTGGAAAAACCACTTTGATGGATGTGCTTTCAGGAAGGAAAACTAGTGGTTACATTGAAGGAAGTATCAGCATATCGGGTTATCCCAAGAACCAAGCAACTTTTGCTCGGATTAGCGGTTATTGTGAACAAAATGATATCCACTCTCCCAATATTACAGTTTATGAATCTCTTCTGTTTTCTGCTTGGTTGCGGCTCGGTAAAGAAGTTGATATAGAAACGCGAAAGGTATGTTATTATCAAACAAATTTTCATGTTAAACACCCTCTCATATGCTCTTATATCCCCACCTATTTAGTCAGAAACTTGACATTTGACAGTTATAAGATAATTATGCAAGTTTCACATGCATTAAGGTTATTTCATGTGGTTAGCAAGGAATCAATTATTTGTCACCGAACTCCATGCATGATGATAAGAAAAATATCAATTACAATGACACTCAAACAGATTCTAATAGTCTACAATTCTACTTATTATCTTCAGATGTTTATTGAGGAAGTTATAGAGCTAGTTGAGTTAGATCTAGTGAGAAATTTCTTAGTCGGCCTTCCTGGAATAGATGGCTTATCAACTGAGCAGAGAAAGAGGCTTACCATTGCTGTAGAATTGGTTGCAAACCCGTCCATTATCTTTATGGATGAACCAACAACTGGTCTTGATGCTAGAGCTGCAGCAGTAGTTATGCGTACTGTTAGAAACACAGTGGATACAGGGAGAACTGTTGTGTGCACAATTCATCAACCAAGTATTGATATTTTTGAAAATTTTGATGAGGTAAATATGAATTACAAGATTTTGAAAATTAAATTTTTATAATGATTTAGCAGTAACTATACTAACCCTTAGCAAATCTTGAGTTTAGCTGCTTTTGATGAAGACCGGTGGACAAGTGATATATGGTGGTCCTCTAGGTCGAAATTCTGAGAAACTTATAGAGTACTTTGAGGTGAACTTGTCCCTGATAATGTATAAACTTAAATTAGTAAGATGTCAGTAAGCTTACAGATTCTGCAAAACATTTTTCAGGCTATTACAGGAATTCCGAAGATTGAAGATGGATATAATCCAGCCACATGGATGCTGGAGATCAGTTCTCCTGTGGTTGAGTCTCAGCTTGATATAGATTTTGCAGAATTATACAATAAGTCAAGCCTTTATCAGTAAGTAACAGTCATAGTCGAAGCTATATTCTGAGGGCTTCCTGCTTCTTTTTTCCCATATTTACTTGAAATTTCTCATTATAAATTGATAACATTTTTACAGAAGGAACCAGGAACTGATAAAGGAACTATCCATACCAGCACCTGGAACAAAGGACCTTTACTATCCATCTAAATACTCCCAATCATTTGTTACTCAATGCAATGCTTGCTTCTGGAAACAGTACCGCTCCTATTGGAGGAATCCACAGTATAATGCCATCAGATTCTTCATCACAATTGTCATTGGTCTTATGTTTGGACTTATTTATTGGAAAAAAGGAGATAAGATGTAAGTAATTTGATAGTATAATACTTCACCGGTACCTGTTAACAGGTCCAATAAACAATGACATGTCTCCATACCAGTGGCCCTTAGCTTCTTGATCACAGCAATTTCCCCACGATATCATTAGACATAGGACTATGGTGCATCGCACTCCACCCACAGGAGTCTTTCTTGTAAGGGTGATACCAAGATGCATTTTATTACATTGCCCCTTTTCATACTTGAGCAAATGATCATATCCACTTAGGCACTCTACCCTTTTTGTCAAGACCCCAGCAGAGCAGTGCTCATCATTTTGTAGGGATAAAAATCTATCTCCATAAACTTCAATTGCATATATGAAAGTTTGCCAGGTCCCCCGTTCTCAAATCTGTGAATGATTTACATCTTAGGCACATGTGTTGTAAACAATTCTCAAATTCTCATATGCCCTTTCCAAAGGTTATTCTTCTAAGGCTTATTATTTTCTAAGGCCGAAGATTCTTCTTTTATTACTCTCCACTCTCTACTCATACGCCGCAAGCCGTATGACCTGTTAACTTGTCTGGCATGCTCATCCTAAGAAAACAATAATTGATCCTTAGCTAGAAAACAAGGCAACAATGCCCATCATACTTGATGTTTGATGTCTCTTCCTAATGAGATCTCTAATCCACAAAAGAAAAATTGTGAATAAAGTGCAGGATCGTAATATTTTTCTAAATCACTAGCACCAATAAGAACTATTGCTTTCCTTATCTGAGAACAGGTGTAATCAACAATTTATTTTTCCAAATGTACATGATAAAGTTATAAAAATGCTTAGTTTCATATTTATATATGTTACATGAGAAAAAATATATCATATTTGCAGGCAAAAGGAACAAGACCTTTTGAATCTCGTTGGAGCTATGTATTCATCTGTTATTTTCCTTGGTGCAAGCAACACAAGCAGCGTGCAACCTATTGTTGCAACAGAAAGAACTGTTCTCTACCGTGAAAGAGCTGCTGGAATGTACTCAGAACTGACCTATGCAATTGGTCAGGTAAAACTACACAACCCTTTCACCTAAAACAACATTAATTAACAAAGATAAATTAGCAAAATTACACAGTTCATCATAACAACTATTATTTTGCAGGTAGCAATTGAAGTAATTTATGTTGCAATCCAAAGTCTAATATATTCCAATATCCTTTACTGGATGCTTGGGTTCCAACCGCAAGTTGAAAATTTCTTTTGGTTCTACTTCTTCATATTCATGTCCTTTCTCTACTTCACACTATATGGAATGATGACTGTGGCATTGACACCAAACCACCAAATTGCTGCAATAGTTATGTCTTTCTTCATCAGTTTTTGGAACCTGTTCTCTGGCTTTCTTATTCCAAGAACGGTATGTGTGTGATCAGCAATGATCAAATATAGTTCTTACTCTTAATACCCTAGGAGAATATTCCACACCATTACTGAATCTATTAATAGCAACCCCTCTATCTTTTTAGGTCCCAGACCCTATTGCCACTAAAGTGGTGCTTAGGGAAGGAAAATGGAAATTGCATTTTCAGCTAAAGGATATTAAATCTCTTAAGAAATATATATATATATATAAAAAAAAAATATCCTAATCAAATGAATTAGGCACATAGAGCCACATAAACAGATGGACCCCAACAAACAAAAACTTGCTATGTTTATAACCTTATGGGATTGAGGTTTATGGATTTACTAGCCTGGAAAGAATATCTTCTTATTGATAAGGAAATAAAAAAATGTATATGTATATATAATTAGTATGTTACTATTACAACACTTGTTAAGATCCTTGAAAAGATGCTAATATTCTAATTTTTAATGATCATCCAATTTTTAACTAGTTGTTTTTCACGTTGCAGCAAATTCCTATATGGTGGAGGTGGTATTATTGGGCATCTCCTGTGGCATGGACAATATATGGACTGGTGACAACCCAGGTGGGTGACAAGAACAATTCAATAGAGGTTCCTGGATATAGGCTCATGACAGTAAAAGATTATCTTGAGAGGCGATTGGGTTTTGAACATGACTTCCTTGGATATGTTGCTTTGGCTCATATTGCTTTTTGCCTTCTCTTCCTTTTTGTATTTGCCTATGGCATCAAGTTTTTGAACTTCCAGAAAAGATAATCAACATGGAATAAATGAATATGAAAACTGAGAATTGTCATGCAAAATGATATTAGGCAAAATTACTTGTAAAACAAATATGCAAAATTTATATACTATAATGATATATTGTTCAATCTTCCGTGTGACTGTTCTTAATTTCCTTAATGTATTGATGTTTTGCTAGATCATTTGATGATAAGCAATACAAGGGTAATTTACATATGATTTATCGCATATAAAAGGGGAAATTGAACATGTCTCCCCTAAGTGTTTTTGGTTGAAACACATACCTCTAGTTTTTAATTGAACACTAACCTCTCTTATTGTTTTCTCCAAGTGACACACACATCCCTTAGAGTATAATGGTGTTTGTTCTGAGTTAATAAACCACAGATGCAGCCTTACATTTGCCACACCTAACTGATCTAAAGATGTGATCAAACCATTTATATCACAAATCAGAACCAATTATACACTGATTCTAGCCAACAACGCCAAAGTAACATACCTAGTAGGAATCAGTCCACTTTTTCCTTGCAATGAATCAGTCCACTTGCAACAAAAAAAAAATCTGACAGATCATTTTTTTTTTTGAGATTCTGATAAAAATTCAACAATATGCCGAGGGTGACCCATTGATTATGATAGATCATTGGAGTCACCCTCGGCATATTGTTAAAGGAGACTTTTATCACAGTAGAAAACCACAAATATTTATAGGGAAATGCTAATGAGTGCCCTAAGGACACTCTTTAAGGACTTTATATAGTAAGTTTTTATAGAAACTTATGCATTCAATGCATCAGGAATTGAAGTATAGGACATTTTCAATGAATAATTTCTTCATTGGGAATCCTTAAAGAATGCCCTTAGGGCACTCGTTAGCGAGACCCATATTTATAAGATCATTCATTAAGGTTAATGTCATTCACTATTATCCTCTATGAATGTCTATACAAGACAATCAAAGTTTTGAAACACTTAAAAAGAAGGGGGGGAAAATCAACACTTATCAGTTATCACCATTACAAACTCCCATAAGATAGAAGAGTTTATCTCAACTTTCTCAAAATGATTAGTTTTCTACCACAAATCCAACATTTGAGACTAGTATTTTTTGAAAGAAAAAAAAAATTATTTAAAGTTTTAAATAATAAACACAAAGCATTTGCACCTAGCTATATTATATTAACCTTTAGTGTGGGAATAAAAACAAACATTAGGCAAATATTGATATACATGCACATTCTGACCATGGAAAATTCCCATTAGCTTATCCACAATGTCCATTAAATATTGTAATGATATCAAAATGCAAGATGCATTTAAATATTCTCAAATCATATTATAAAATAAAGATAAAATTTGATATCTATTCATACCACAAACTTGCTAAGAAATGAAGAGCATCAGAAGAGATAAGGATCCAACGAAAATTTGTCAAAAGAAAAGATCGTGGTACAATCAATTAATTCAAGTCAGTAAAACAATATTAATCCAAGTTAGAAAAGAAAGAAGTAAATCATAGATTGTCGGGCTGGATGTATTTAGTAAAAGATTCATGCTAGAAGAGCTGTGAAAACACAGAGAGCAAAGAAAAAGTTGTGGATGGTTAACCAATAAGTCTTCCTTTTTAAAATCTAAATGAATGAATTCAATATCTTTGTATTGAGATATTATATGAAAACATGCACCTTAAATGAAGTCAAAAAGGCAAACAGGCAAAAGCAATTTACATCATAAACACCAAGCGGATCGCCTCTCATAAACACCAAGTCTGAGATGCTTATACTATTTGCTACACAGATCCTAACTAACACATATAGATTTGTCCTGCAAATGCAAACAACGGTAAATATAATAATAGAAAATAAACACAAACAAATAGAAAATAAAGGAGAAGAAAAAAAACCTGGTAGAAAGGCCATATTCCTATATCCATGTGATCAAAATAGTCGCAGCAACCCAACATATATTAATTTGGTTATTCAAAAAATGAGAGCTTTTAAAAGCCTTACAACTGCTCTTCACAAATGAAGTCTCGCTCTTCTGCTATGCAATAAAAACTTCAAGCCTGAGAAGACCCTGAGAATAAGGGGGTTCGATTTTGAAAATTGAAAATCACAAGACCATTGACTTCTACATTTTTACCTTATGCTCCATCTTTTGGAAAAATTAAAACCGCATAACTGTTTCTGCAGGGAGTTATTCTGCAGACAGCGTTAATAACAATTATCAGTTTGCATCCATATCTCTCATCTAATACTCACCCAACAGCAAAGTTTATATAACCTTTACAGTGATCATTTATCATCTCTGTGATGTCCACAAACCACAGTTCAAAGGTATCCTCCTTTCATACTTGGTAGCAGAAAGATATGAATACAATCTTCCATTAAGATTCCTTAATGATAAAGTATGAGTACAGCTTTCAAATCAACCAAAGTTGAGAGCAACTAAGAAACAGTAAATTTACCAATCATCATACTTGCAAATGGATTTAATAAAGGTGCTGCTTTTATTGATAATATTGTAATTACAATGTATGGTCAATTGACTTAAAACGGCATCTATACAGAAGAGCAATGATGCATGAGAAAAAGATTCTTCATCTTGCATCACGGTATCAAAACTACTACTAATACATCATCAATTAAGTTTCTTCAACAAGTGAGACATTATATCTTCCTTATGGAATTTATGTATGTTTCAGGAATAACTAATTTCAGTCGCAGAAGAAAAGGGTTGCTGCAGTCCCCAACAGAAAACACCTGAGGTGATAATGTCGCAATTAGAATGAAATTTTCACCATTCCCCACATCTATCTTGTAAAGATCATGAAAAACTTTCTGAAAAAGATTTACTACGTTGTCATAGAAGGACTGACTTGGAGAAATGACATTGATAGCAAGAATTCCAAATTCAGAAAGAACTAATTTAGCAGCAAGAAGAACACACTTTCTAACAAATTCCAAAGGTGGAGAACTTATACCATCTCTTATATCGCTTGAATCCAAATCAACCATAACAGCATCAAACTTATGATGAGTGACCTCACCATTCACCAAGTGGCCAAAACCATCAGGCTCAGAATCATCAAAAGAACTCTTACTGCGTTGTTTTACACGGTCAGCAAGTTTCTTCATATATTTAACGGCGTCTCCAACAATAACGTGAATAAATTCAGAGTCTTCCAATCCAAAGTAGTTCTTTGCCACCTTCAAAACCTCGTTATCACTATCAACACCGACAACCTCAAAACCCAACTGAATTGCCAGAAAAGTTAACAAAGCCCCACCTCCAACCCCAAGGCATAAAGCTTTCGGTCTAAAGCCGTTTCGAATTCTTCTATCTATATAATCACTTATCAATGAAAGACTAGCCAACATAGGTGGCAAGTAAGGATGAACCAAAACCCGATGATCGGGTTTAAACTTTGTATCACCAATACATACATTATTCGAACCAGAATCGGTCTCAGGAACAATAAGAACCTCGGTTTGAATCAAATTAGGCATCCTCTTGAACCTCAACCGCCTTCGAAATTCTCTTGAATCATTCTGAGTTTCGATTTCGACATCTTCAACTAACATTTGACCAACATGAGAACTAAGACATTGATGTATAACTAGACTAGAAATTAAATTATCTTCATAACTCAAAATGGGTATCTCAGGTAAAGTCCCATTTAAAAACAAAGATTTAGGAGACAAAGCTAGAAGAAGAGGTTTAGACCAAAGATGAAATTGTTGATGAAGCAATGAAGAATTGAATGGACGATTGTAAATATGTTTAGAAGAGTGAGGGTTAATACCAATGAGAATGAAACGGGAAATTGGTTGTGGAGAAGAGAAGAGAAGTTGGAGATGACCTGATTGGGTAGAGAAGATCCAATCAGATTCACGGCCTTCAGGAACTAACATAGCAGCAATGTGTGGTGATGATGCGTGGAGTGGTGAGTCGAGAACAGCGACTCGGATGAGTGAGTTTGAATGTGAAGAAGTTGGATTGGGATTGGGATTGGGATTGGGTAGAGTGAATGTGATGAATCGAGAAGGGGTTAGGGTTTCAAAGGTTGATGCATCCATCATCACATCACAACAACACTATTCTTAGTTACATCTTCCACATCTTTGTTTATTCAGGAGAAACACCCACGGTTTTCATTCACATCTTTAAATGGGTCACGCTAAATTTACTAACCTACATGATTTGCTGTGAGAAATTTGTTGTTGACACACTAAAGAAGGTTGAAAAACACCCGTAAAAGACGTTAATACCTCAGCACTTAACTACTCAAGAAAACTTATGTAGTTAATTATCGCCAGATCTATTGGCAATTAACTGCCGATGCGTCCTAAACATATGCAGAAACATAAACTCAGTTTTCCAGTTTCTTCATTGTTCAAAAACTTCTCAAAATCTCTCCAATTCCTTCAATTTGATTTTGGAGCAAAATCAAGTGAATCATCTCCATTTAATCAAGGGTAAGTACCTTGACTCATTTTTAATCATAATGTTAGTTTGTGTAGGTTTATTTTTAAAAAAATTGAGTAGTTTGCATGTGATTAGGGTTGATGTAGGAATTGACAATTTGACGATTGCATGTGTAGTATATGAATTGATAAATGAATATAGTTGTTGTAATTGATATTTAAATTATGTTTAAGTATAATGTGGTTTTTAATGGTGTCAAATGAACACATTTTGTATATGTTTGATACTTTGCACACAAAGTGTTTGATAAAATGGCCTATTGATTAAGTGTATATTGATTATTTAGTTAGTTTAGGTTATGAGAATTATATTGAATGATGTTTAGGTTATGATCGAAATGATGCACACAAATGAACGATGTTTAGTTTATAGTTTACATATAACTTGAATGATGTTAATTTTTTAAATTTTTGTGTAGATATGTCTGATCCGAATCAGGGGCGGCCAATTGATCCATAGAAACTTATTTGTGGTAGACGTGCTATGACACAAAGCGCCAGGGAGGCAAGGCAAAAGGGCATATCCCAAAGAGGGGACGAGGTAAAGGGAGGGCGGATGGTGAAGGTAGTTCTCAGGCTACCCAAGCTGCAGAGTCACAGGTGGTTGACCTGACGCAGGTTGAGTACTTGAATTATCAGGATCAGATACACGAGGCACATGATGGTGGTTATGACCAGCAACATATTTTGAAAGATGATGTGCCTCAATTAGACCAGGATGACATTGCAGCAGCGACAGTCCCAGAGACGTTACCTGATTAGGCTCCCTTCCCTAGAGGACCGGAAGATACAATTCTGCTGGCCTCTTATGTCAACCATGTTGCATTGCCGCTTGGTATATTTCAAATAACGTAAGTGTTATTTTTAATTGTCTAAAATTATCATATGCAACAAAATTTAAATGTTTTAATTTTTTTTATATGTGTTTTTGTTTAAATATTATGGTCCCGTTTGGTTTGAGCTTATTTTGAGCTTATGAAAAATAGCTTATGTAAATAAATAAGCTTTTATTTTAATTTATAAGTTCTCACTAGCGAAAATCGTATCTTCATAAACTGTTTTTTCATAAACAACCTTAAAAACTTATAAATAA
>Ga0315914_1000901_pt1 | contig 41637 bp, 26 predicted proteins | sample MpolenodulesMG_FD_203920 | JGI IMG/M metagenome (GOLD analysis project Ga0315914, IMG submission 203920) | Medicago polymorpha root nodule microbial communities from Los Angeles, California, United States - elongated nodules | ecosystem: Host-associated > Plants > Roots > Nodule | place: USA... | reverse complement strand
GTTTTTGGTCCCTACATTTTGCACGATTTTGATAATAGTCCTTACATTTCAATAAATGTTTTTAAAATCCCTACATTTTTCCTCCGTTAGCGTAAATAGTCCCTGTTGTCAAATTTCTAACGTGATGTCAATGTTGGCGGTTCAATCTCGCCGGAAAACGACGGAGAACTTCTCTATGAACTTCACCATGATCTTTCTCCGCAGCGTCCTAGATGCGGATCGCCAGTGTTCGTCACGCTTCTGGTGAAATATGTTGGTTTAGAGGGGAAGATTTGGAGGCCGAAAGCGATGATGTTATCGTTGAAAGCACTTGTTGTTGCGGGTGTGGAAGGTGTTGTGGTGGAGATTTGGTGGGGTGGGGTTGAACTTGTTATGATGGCTTGCGTTTCATCAACATGGCACTGATGGCAGGGACCAATTGCACTAACGGAGGAAAAATGTAGGGATTTTAAAAACATTTTTTGAAATGTAGGGACTATTCTCAAAATCACGCAAAATGTAGGGACCAAAAACATATTTAACCCTATATTTTACTTTGACATAATACATATTTATATTATTATTTTTCTAATTACTCACATGAAAAGTTTGTAGCATCACCTAAATAGCATTGTGATTAAGATTCTTATAAACCCAGCATGTTTTTTCAGAAACATAAGTGAGAACCTATCATATTAAAGCAAATTAATATATATTTTTTAACAAAATGCATATCGATATTGAAATTCCTCTACAACATGCTATAATAGCCACACCTTTTTTTTTAACGATAATAACCACATCTTTTATTTGTTTTCCAGGACAAAGGAATTCAATGTTAGCACGAGTTGCAACCATATTATAAGACTTCATCGATGGTTCACTAACAAACATAATATAACAAGTTAACTGCTATTTTTTTATCATAACAGTAAGTGGATGTACTCGAAGTAATAAAAATATTCGGTATCCAAATTTGGATGAAACACATATGCAAAAACCTAAACTTTTAAAGGACTTGAGTGTATTATGGGGGTAGCTTTAAACCTGACAATTTAATTAACATATTAATTAACTTTAAAAATGACGTTATAGGAAAAAACATAAAAGTCAATATATATATATATATATATATATATAGGGCTAATTAAGTTTTTAGTCCCTATAAATATTCATAGTTTTGTTTTTAGTCCCTACAAAATAAAATCACACTTTTTAGTTCCTGTGACATTTTCCTTAAGCATTTTAGGGACCAAAACTGTTGATGGAAATTTTTGACAGGGACTAAAAGTGCTAAGGAAAAAATTTATGGGACTAAAAATGCTGACGAAAATTTTTATAGGGACTAAAAGGTGTGATTTTATTTTGTAGGGACTAAAAACAAAACTATGAATATTTATAGGGACTAAAAACTTAATTAACCCATGTGTGTGTGTTTTTAAAATATAAAAGCTAGTAGTATAAGGTTTATTTGAACATATATCAAAAAGCAAAATTTTTCTGAAAAAAGGTGTGACAATCAACTTAATTTTAGTTACAACAGAAACAACAAAAGATGCCTCAGTTTGAACCAATCTCATAAGTTCAAGAATAGTATTGTCATTGTAGTATTGTTGTTTGTCACTTCGGCTCTTTGAACCCCACCATGTTGAATAACATAATCATCTTTAACATCTAGTTCATCAATAGTCATTGGATTCATGTTTTCACCATCATCAACACTGTTTGTTTCACTAGAAACTCCCTCAGAATCTCCAACACCCATGACCATGAAAAAATCTTAAGAAGAAAAAGTGAGGTTCAAAAACTTAAGAAAATAAAGTGAGGTTTAATATAAGTGTAATGGTATTCTAAGTGATTGTTATATTTATATTCAAGTACCACCAAGTGTGAACTTTGACTGCATAATTAAGAATGTTTTTTAAAATTATTTAAATGTTGTTAAATAAAATGAGTACTCACATTGACTTTGAATTTATTCATATAGGGATGACGTAACAAGATGGGGAGGAAGACTTGACATGATATATTGGTCAAAAGAGTGCTAAAAAATAAAAGACTAATTGGTAAGATATATTCTTCAAGTGACTATTTTTGTATTATATTTTTGTATCAAAGGAACATATCAAAGCAAACTATCAACCTATATTATGGAACCTAATAAGATGAGGAGGAAGAATTGGCATGGTATATTGATTAACAGAGTATTGCAAAATAAAAGAATAATTGGAAGGATATATATATTTTTAAATAATTGTTTTTGTATAATGTTTCATGACTAGATTGTATAATGTTCCGAACTACAATATGAAAGGAACCTATCAACCTATATTATGGATTGAAAGAGACATATCATGTAATAAGGCTTTAGCTTCCTATGTCGAATGGAATAGCTTGATGAACTATGTAAGTTGGCAGGTTTAGCAAAGCAGGAATAGCAGAAAGATTCCTTAACATTATATGACAAATCAAACGAATATTTTGCTATGTTTTTTTAATCAAAGCTTAGTTTATTTTATAAGAAAAAGAATATATTAGTTTAAATAATTTAAAATTATATAGAAAATAGCTTAATTGTAATTATATTAATTAGAGGTTAAATAGGTTGACATTATGTAGGGCTTGTTTGTAATAGTGTTTTTGTTACATCTTGTTTTTTATAGTTAAAAAAAAATATGATTTTTACTGTGTTTAAAAATGATATCAATGAAAGAGATGATGGAATAAATTTGTAAAAAATGAATTGAATTTATTTGTATTTGACTAGGTTTTTTTGTCTCATTTTGTCTTATGACATGCTATTTTAATCCTCGTATTATATTCTTGTCTCATAGCTTGTGTTTAGTACTGTGTTTTTTGTCTCATAGCATATGTCTAATCACATGTGTCTCAATGGCTAAATGTATTAATCTATTAACCAATGGTTAATGCGAATAACAACAAACACTTGTTTTTACTTGTAGAGCTGATCAAATTGGCACATGTAACAAGGTAAAATTTGACTCCAAATTCAACTTCTGGTTTGAATACTTACCGTTGATAAAAAAATTGAATTTTGCAGGTGTTATATATGTTAAAAAATCATATTTAACTACTTAATTACTCCAAATTATAATATGAAGTTGCGTGAAAAAAATGTTAAATTTGAAGTTCAAAAAAATTACACTTACATCGTAATTTGCAATTATTGAATAATAATCTTAATTTTCGGAACAAAATATTGGTAATTTATTTTTTGAAACTAATAATAGTCTCCAACCGACTTGACACATTTAAAATGCATGAACCCTTCCCAACTAATTTATCTTGGAACACTATTGTGTGTATTTATCGCAAATGATAGAGTTCTATAATAAAAATGACAATTGGAGTTGAAAATTTATGTATGGCTAATTTGAAAATACTTTTATACTCTAAGGAGCGAAGAAGTCTTACATGGTTACAATTATTATTTTTTAAAGAAACATGTTCATTGCATTTCATTTATAAAAATGGATTCAGTACAAAATGGGATATGGAAATAAGTAACGGGGCTAGCTAGAAATGTAGCATGTTTGGCAAGTGCATAAACAACCACATTTGCTTGTCGCCTAGTGAACTCCACCCTAGAGTTTGTAAAGAAAGCATAAATAGAGATCTATAGGATGTGATCATATGACCAAATTCGAAGATATCCTATCTTCTAGAATGGAAAACATCATGGGTAATTTTTGAATCGATCTCAAAATCAATATTTTCAAAAGACACATCACTAAGCCGCTGAAGTGCTTCAAATAGACCCAAATCATCTATGACCACAACTTGATAAAAACTGGGGAAGCTAACCGTTTTAGTCAAAACAAAAACACCATATGCATCTCGAATGCAAATACAAATCCATGTACGATTGTTTGTAAAAGAAAAAAGCAGTGTCGATATTACATTTAACATGGCTGGGGGACGGTTTCTACCAGCCACTCTGAGAAGTACCAGGAGTATTAGCTTCTTCTTAGTGTGCTAAAGAAAGAAAAAAAAGATAGATGGTTGGAAATAATCTCTTTCAATTTTGACTAAACTATACTAAATAAATCTTTATTATATTCATAATTATGTGACTTTGTGTCAGTCATGGCATAGCTCGTGAAGTTACCTTTCCCTATACTCCCAACCACAATGGACATTTTTACAAAATGTAAGTTAATGTATTCATTGCTTCTCCCTCAAAACTTATGATGTGTAATATTCTTTTTTAATATGCTTCTAACTATGTCAAGTATGGCTCTATGAGTGAGAAAGCAATTAAGCTTTTGGAAACTAATGATAAAGGAGAATATACTTCAAAAGATTTTGAAGCATTCTATGTCAATCATGGCATACCTCATGAAGTTACATCTCCCTATACTCCCCAGCACAATGCCTAGCAGAAAGAATAAATAAATCCATACTTGATATGGCTAGAAGCATGTCAAAACAGAATAATATACCTCATAAGTTTTTGGGAGAATCAGTGAATAAAGCAGCTTACATTCTAAAGAAATGTTCAACAAAGAAGTTGAAGTCTAAAGTATTATAAGAAACTTGAAATGAAAGAAAGCTTGATGTGAAGTGTAACGACCCAATTTTTAGGATATTATTTATTTAATTGTTTTATTATTTATTTAATTGTTTGATATGTTTGAATTGTTGGGATAATTGGATTTTATTAGAGATAGAGGAATTAAGGGTATTTTGGTAATTAGGGAGTGAAGGGTATTTTAGTAATTTAGAGGTAGAGAAATATTTGTTGAGGTTAGTAGTAACTTGGTTGAATTACTAGAATAGAGGTAAATGGTAAAAGGAAGAATTAAGTAAATTACAATGAGTAGTGTTATTTGTTAGTAAGAATAAGACTAAGCCCAATAGAAATAAGTGAACTAAGCCCATTTGATGAGAGTATATAAGACTAGTAGTAGTCACAAACTAAGGTTGTAAAATCATTTGTCAAGTTTCCACAATAGAGGTTAGAGAAAGAATAGAGAAAGGAAGAGAAGAAAGAAGAGCTTAAGGGGGAAAAGAAGGAAAGCTTAAGAGAATCAAAGTAGAGAGGCGCATTGGAGTTAGGAAAGATTAGCTTTTGAAATTATAAGGTATGGGTGTGAGATTTATTCAACTCTAGGAATGATTGTTCATATGGGTAGACTCTTGGTTGTTGTATTTATTGTGGTTTCATGAATTATTGATGGAATAAGTTAATTTCAGTGCTCCATTAATTATGCTTATTTTGATTATATAGAATAAATGCTTTTGAGATTTTATCTTAATTATGTTAAATTCATGATGTTATTGATGATAATGTTCTATTCGTGTTCTTTCCATTTGATATGCTATTGGGTATGTATTTATGTTGAAGTTGTTGAAAGCAAAATTCGTTATTAATGTTTTAAAGATAACAAACATACTTACTTTTATTTATATTGTTATCTACTAATATATTTTGTGATAAATGTTTCATGAGAATGTTCGGTAAAAGCAAGAGAACGGTTTGGCCTCACAAGGGATAACAAAATCTTTATTAAATATAACAATGAACAAATATGAACTTTTTGAGTTAATGTCAAGATGTGCATAATTAAGATCAAAACCAAAGGAATGTTATTTTTGTCTCACTTAAAGAGGAAAGAAATCAAGATTCTTGATAAGGCGTTAAAAGGCAAAGAAACAAAGGCACATAAATATATTCTCTCTTGCACATATGTGCTGAAAACATTTAAGGAATAAAATCAGCATCAGCTCCCCATGTGTATTTTCGACCTACCAAGGAATAACAAGAAAAAGAAATATCTAAGAATCAATCTTTATCATCAAGTTACATGACATCATTAAGACGACATCACCAAAGGATCAACAAGTAGACAACAATTTCCTCAAGACATCTCATCAAAGCATGGCAATCACATGTGAAATGATTCTTTCAAGATTGGTTGGAACTAAGAGAACGTTTTGGGCAGTGATGAGAACATTCTCTGTATGCTTTCTCTCCAAGCCTCTTTGGAGCGCATATTCAAATTTGAATTGGAAGCACAACAACTCTTTTATGGCTTGCTCTCCAAGAGTTTTCAGCTCTATAAATAGAAGAGGTCTTTGAAGGATAAAAGCAAAAGTTTGAAATACAAAGCATTTATCTCTCTCAAAGAAAAAGCTATCACTCTCTCTATCAATCTCTTCGACAAACACAAAGCAAACTCCATAATCTTTTCACTATAGTCACTTTATCTCTTGAGTTTGTGTCTATAAAAGTCTCTTTTGTTTGAGACATCACGATCCAACAAAAACCAATCATCATACAAAGTGTACTCTAGGTCTGAAGTCTATTAGGATAAATGTTTTGAGATAGAAAAGTTCCAACATTTCTTGTGTGAAAGCAAAAAATTGTAGAAGCATGTTGAGGTTCATAATACACTTGTTTCAGACTGATCTAGTGTGATCAAGACCTTATAGTGCTAGTCAGAAGTTTCTGCTAGCAGAATATTGTAGTGGATAATCTCACACGAAGTGTGGGGACTGAAAGTAGCTAGCTCTCATGTGTTATTCTTCTCTCTCTCTCTCTCTCTCTCTCTCTCTCTCTCTCTCTCTCTCTCTCTCTCTCTCTCTTTTACACTATGTACACACACTATCACACACATTAATATTTATTCCTCTCCAGAATATTCTAGTCCCAATTAATCTCAACCAAATTAATCCAGGGTGCTCTGGTCCTAATTTAATCTTTACTTTATTAATTATACAAACTGCTTCTAGAACATTCTGGTCCAAGATAAAACAACTGCATAATATCTAACAAAAGTTTAAATTCAGTCTATAATATTGTTTTGCCATTCTGCCTTTATATTTCTCCAGAACATTCTGGTCCTTGTTAAAATAACTTTATATTTAGCTTAATATCTTTTTTCTCATTCTGCTTATATAATCATTCTCCAAAACATTCTAGTCCTACATATTTATTGATTATTATTTAATTGTTGAGCTAACATTAACCAAGAAATTTCTTGAGTATATAAACTTAATTTAAGTTTCAAGAATAATTTTAAAAGGTTCACAATTCAAACCTCCTCTTTCTTGCGACGTTTATTGTTACTTCAAAAGTTCGTGAAGTTATCATGCTAAATATGGTGTTTGGATTAAATTGTTGTGTTGTTGTAAATTTTGTGAGGAATGAGTAATAATCATTGAAGTTTTTTTTTTTTATGAATTGGGGTGCATGATTGAATTGGTGAAGTTGTTGATATTTTGAAATGATTATGATATGGTGTTGTTGTTGTTAACTTGTTTGAGTGTGGGATTCAATTGATGAAAATGGGTTTTTAATCTATAAGTTGTGTTAAGTGATCAATTAAGTTAATTGATGTTGGAGTAAGTTGAATTAAGTTGTTTAAGCTAAAAATGATGTTGAAATAATTGGGTATAAGTCGTGTAAGTGTTTGGGACGAATTTGATGTGAATCGGATCGAAAACAGGTTTGAAAACAGAGTTTCACGCACGAAAACGCAAAAATTCAAGATCCATGTCATGTCAGTGTGACACGACCGTGCGCCCCTGGGCACAGACCGTGCGTTTCACTCGGCATTGGACAGCACAACTGTGCACCAATGTGCACGACCGTGCGGCCTGTACTGTGCCGGGAAATTTTAATTTTGCGACTTTTTAAGGTTCCTAATGTGTACAAATGGGTCCCAAATGCTTAAACTTAATTAATCGAAGTATAATTGGATGGGTATGAATAATTAAACCTAGCTTAGGTTGGAAGTAGATTGATTTATGTGAAATGGTAAAAATATACGAACTTTAGGAAATGTGGAAAATAGAAGGACCTTGAGAATTAATGAATCATGCTATATTAACTTGTGTGTGACTATATGATAATGATAAGTTGATGAATAATAGTTGAATTGGTGATTGATATATGCATGATACATTAATTAACTAGGTGTAGATGATTAATCGTTTAAAATGATATTTTTGCTAAATGAAGGAATGTTGCTTCTTTGTTGTGGTAAATGTTTGATGATGATTATGATGATGATAATTATTGATGAAGAATATGTATATATATATAAAATGGCGATGAATACATGTATATAAAGTGGTGATGTTAATGATGGTGAGGTCTTGTATGAATGTATGCATTTGGTGAGTCATATGTTCATGCATTCATGAGTCAGTAGGATGTTTTAGCATCAGAAGTGGTGATAGGATACTTCAGTATCCAAGTTGTGATAAGATATTTAATATCCAAGTGGTAATGGGATCAATCAGTAACATAACTCCGACATTCAAAGAATGGTATCACATGCATATAGTCGTATTTAGAACATTACATGCATATGTGTGTACTCTAGAGTCGTATGTTTGATGAATTTGTGTGATGTTGTGCATATAACTAATTGTCTACATTTAATTATTGTTATTTTGGTGGTGGTGATAAAGTGTGAACAATATGTACTTCTTTTGGTGATTTCGTGATAGTACATAAACTTGTGATATCTTGTGTTTATAACTTGAGAATTGATATGCTTGTTTAACTAAAAGGATATTTATAAGAATATTTTCTTAAATATTGAATTGTATCATATGTATGTTGTTGTTTCTTGAAATTATTCTTATGTTCATGATTTTCTTTGTTGAATATTTCTCACCCTTTTACGAGTTTCTGCCAATGCCCTATGTGGTATAGACGTGCAGGACGAGGACGCGTGATCGGCGTGAGTACCTGAGGATAGCTTGAGGCTTCCTTGATTTTATGTTTTTGCTCTTGGAGTCTAGTTGTAGGATTTGATTATGATTTTGTCGTGATTTTGATTATTTCATCTGTTGGATTATTATTGAGAAACTTCTGATGTTTTATGATTATGTATCTGACATTGAGATATGTGACTTTATGATACTTAGAGATATTTTTCCGTTGCAACTGTTTTATCAAAATTAATTATGTACGATTTTGTTATTGATGGAGTAGCACCTTGAATATATGATTAATTGCTTTAATTGTATGAAATATTGTATGTGAGTTTCAAGGGTGTTATATGAAGCAACTAAAAGTGTTTCGCTCTGTGTTGTAAGCATACTCCTGATGCAGGAAGGAGCAAGGTTGATGATAAAATTGAGAAAAAGATACTTATAGGCTATCATTAAATTAGAGCATACAAACTGTATGATCCAAAATCTTAAAAGGTACATATAAATATAAATGTGATAATGAATGAATCTGAAGCATGGAACTAGGATAACACAACTGCAATTAGAAATGTGAATTCTTATATCTTCAATGATTCTAATTAAAGTGAAGATTAAAATGATAATATTGAAGATACAAATGATGTGAATGGGAATGCTTAAGAGGCTCAACTAGATATAAGACCACAAAGAATGAGACAAGTTCCTACCAGACTTGAAGGTTGTGAAATGCTTCCTAACAGTGCAGCAAATGATGATGAACTCATTCACTTTGCATTACTTTTTGATGCAGAACCACTCAACTATAAAGAAACTTTGTAGATTAATGTGTGGAAGAAAGCTATGATAGAGTATCTCAATGCAATTGAAAAGAATCCCACTTAGGAAATGGTTCAATTACCATAGAAGAAGAAAATTAATGAGGTGAAATGGATTTTCAAGGTCAAATTGAATCCAAATGGCACAGTTTCAAAGCATAGAGCAAGGTTAGTAGCTAGAGGCTTCCTGCAAAGATATCATATTTACTATGCTAAGGTATTTTCTCATGTAGCTAGAATTGAAACTATCATATTAATAGTTGCTTTAACTATTAGCAAAAATTGGTCAATGTTTCATTTAGATGTAAAATCTGCATTTCTTATTGGATCATTAAAAGAGATAATGTTTGTCACTCAACCTCCTGGATTTGAAGTAAAAAGGAAGGAACATGTGGTGTACAAGTTGCATAAGACAATATATGGTTTGAAGCTGACTCCTAGAGCATAGAACATGATAATAGATCATATTATTATTCAACTTGGTTTAAAAAGATGCACAGATAAATATGGTATGTATGTGCTTAGCCTGAGTGACAATGATATCACAATGAGATGCTTGTATGTTGATGATCTTTTGATTACTGGAAACAACAAAGATGCGATTAAAAACCTCAAATTCATAATGCATTATGAATTTGAGATGACTGGTCTAGGGAAACTTTCTTATTTTCTGGGAACGAAGTTCATAACTATTAAGTTAGGGATAGTTATGCACCAACAAAAATATATTTGTGAGTTGCTTGATAGATTTGACATGACTAATTGCAATACAATCATAAATCAATCAGAAACAAATGCAAAGGTTGATGAATGTATAACAAAAGATAAGGTAGAAGTTACTATGTTCAAGCATATGGCTGGATCTCAAAGATACTTATGCAATAGTAAACCTGACATATGCTTTGCGGTAAGTATCATCAACGGGAAACATGAATGATCATAGAAAGTATCACCTCACTGCAGCTAAAAGAATTATTATATATATAAAAGGAACTATTAAACTAGGTTTTCTATTTCCTATTGAGAACAAAGAGTCAAAAGTCGGGCTAATAGCTATTCTGATTCAGATTGTTGTGGAGATAGATGTGATTGGAGAAGCACTTATGGCTATGTTTTCATGCTCAACAATGTTGCAATCTCCTGGTACACCAAGAAGCAACTAGTCATTGCTTTATTCTCAAGTGAAGCAGAGTATATTGATGGCACATTTGTTGCTTGTCAAGTTGTTTTGATTGATTCATTAATTAAATAACTGAAGTTTCAAGTGGATAAGCCCCTAAAGCGAAAAATTGATAACATGTCAGCAATCAATCTTGCAAAGAATTCTATTGCACATGGTAGAAGCAAGCATATAGAGACTATATTTCGCTTCATCAAATAGCAAGTGATGAAAGGAATGTTTGAAATCATCTATTTCCCCACTGAATTTCAGCTGGCAAATGGACCTACCAAGGAATTGAAGCTAGACATATTTGTTTACTTGAGGGACAAGTTAGGTCTCATAATTACAACAAGAGATTAGTTACAAAATTGTCTTTAGTTTTGGTCAAGTATTAGTTAGACTTTGGTTAGTTAGGTCTAATAACTTGACCTGCAAGTCATGTGTGTATAAATAAGCTGTAAATCCCAAATCTTTCATTAATCAATGAAAAACACATTACAACCAACTTCATTCTCTCTCTCTCTCTAACTTCTTCATTCTTCATTCTCATTATATTATTTCAATTGACATTCATTACTTAAAATTGTTTGCAAAGCAAGAAATCAATTGTTGAGCTAATATGAGACTGCATTTAACTCCGTAAAAAATAAAAGTGAGATGATTCATTGCTCTCTCTTTCTCGTGAGGTGACTTTCTGTCTTCATGTGTTCTTCTTTTGGTTTTGGTACCAAAACAAATTTGTGGGCCTTATTGAGTGACTTTGTTGGTTTTGAATCAAGTTTGATGTTTTGGACTCTTTAGACTTTGTTTTGACAGTCGGTGGTGCACTCTTCCTCTCCCGGCTTAGGGTTTCTTAGATTCCCTAGAGCCGCCGTATCCACTACTTTGGTAGTGTTGTAAGATCGATGTGCTAGACATTGTTCCCTTTCTCTTGTCATCTTCTTCTTCTCTTTGTGCATGTACTTTCTGTCATGGTAAAACTGTTGTTAATACTTGTTGTGCTTGTCCAGTGAATCGTTCTCCTCTCTTTGTCACCTCCCTCTCTTTGTTGTTCGTTTGTCTGAAACGTGGTTCTTGTTGTTATTTTGGTCAGTTGCTTTTAGTCTCTTTGTATGTTGTTATCTCATGATTCTCATCTATTGGAGGGATCTATTAGCTTACTTGGTTTATTTGCTAGATCTGTTAGTTCAATCTAGTTTTGGGTCCTTTTGTTGGTCCATTTGTGTCCGGATCTGGTTTGGTTTAAAGGAGCCATTGGGGTTGCTGTTTGTTTGTGAGTTGGATTTCTTGTCTATTTTCTGTTTGCAGGTGGCTCATTTTTTGGAAGGAGATGTGTGGAATTCAAGCTTGGTGGTGCGGTTTCAAAGTTAGATGCTAATCCAATTCTTAATTTTAGAGTAGTGATATTTGAACAACCATTTGAGACAACTCTTGTGACAACTTCTATCTTTTCTCTTTTCATTGATAAAAAACAATGGAGAGAGAAAAAGGAAGAGAGAGAACAAGAGCATGATGTGAATATGAGAGATAAAGTTGTCAAAAGGTTGTTCCAAAGTGGTTGTACAAATATCTTTTCTCTAATTTGAAGGCTTTCACTTTATGGTGGTGTTGTTCTCCTTTGTTTCTAGTGGTGTTTTTTGTTGTTCTTTTATTTCAATTTTATGTTTAGAATGTTGTCTGCAATGGGTTATTGCTACCCTCTCTTGTGGGTATTCATTCTCAGCTACACTATGTTACCATTGTATGTGTGAGATGTATAAGTCAGGAGCAAATCATGTGTAGTTGTAGGATTTTGCAGCAATTCTGTATTTTATCCCAACAGTGGATAGTTTTCTACACATGTATAATCATTAGCTTTTTAGCTATTAATGAATGAAATATCCTCTTTTCGACCAAAGAAAAAGAAAAAAAGACTGTTCGGCTGTCCCTAAGGGTGGTTGCTCTACGGGCCCTTCAGTTTGCACAAAAGTCCTAACGCATAAAACCTATCCGCTTTATTTCACAGGTTGAGCAATCTACTGGATGCATACTATTGATATTTTCATCTCCAAAAAATGCATACTAATATCTGAGTGTCAGTTTGTGTAAAAAAAGAAAAAAAAAATCTGAGTGTCAGTTAATTTAGGCTTATGTAAAGATTCAGCGTATGCAGGGAACTCTATTTAGTTATTTACTAACTGCTTCGTTTCAACACACCAATTCATACACAAAGAAACAAAATGTTATCAATCTTTAAATGCTTCTTAAGTTATGGAAATTAAAATATATATGTGCATCAATTGAAACTCAAATAACCATAGTTATTTTAGACTAGGGTGACAATAATCAATTAGTTCAAATTCTAAAAAGAAAAATAGATTGTAGTTTATGAAAAGTAATTTTTTTAACCTTCTGATTTCTGGTAAAGGTGGTTTGTTAATCCGGAATTTGGATAAAAAAAATAAGTAAAATCTAACAATTGATTAGTCAATTACGATTCAAGATCAGGTTCTCTCAAATAATTCATCATTAACTGTAGTTCATCAATCACTTGAACATAACCACTTGATTTACAAAATATTAATATTTACACATACCTATTATGCACACAAAGAAAAAGGGACATAAATTGTGCCACGAAAAAAAACATTCTTATACATGAAGCAAACATAGTACAATTAGCTGATTTTGCCCTAATAATAAGGCTAGTTGCACTAAATATTATAAGCCACAAACAAAGACAAACACAAACACAAACACACACATACACACACTATAGATAAATGAAGCCTAGCAGTTAGATGGAGGAGTGAGATCACATTCTTTAGGAAGTGAAGCAGCAAGAGTTGGGTCAATTCCAAGTAAAGGTAACTCTGCTGAGTTCTTGTAAGAGCAAAGGCATTCAAGGTCAGCACTAGTAAGAGCCTTACAGCATTCAGGGGATGGTTTTGCTGGATTTGGTTGAGTCACTGATGGCTTGCAAGCATCAAGTCCATCTTCATTCATTTTACATAGACTAATGCCGTTGGAAAATTTCAACATAGATGCCATCATTACTACCACCATAAGTAGTGACACCAATTTCCTATGTTCTTTCATCACCATAATTCACCAATAATTTTGTTGTAATTCAATAATTTTGGTGTGAAACTATGTAATGGATTTGGTAACTTATTTATAGAAGAAAGTGATTCTAAAACTGTGTTATGAACCCGTGAACATGAAATGGCTGTACATGGAGTCACGGGTTGGAGATTGATGTACACTTTTCATTATTGGATTGGATTATTTTTTTAAAACAAAAGAAATTTTAGAGAGAAAAACAAATCTCAATTTGAATTGTTAATAGAAAAAAGTTATAAGTTTGTTCGAAAAAGAATATAAAAGTTGTGAATTTTTTGTTGGTCAAGAAGTTTGACTAAAAATTCATTTGACAAAATGAATAAGTGAAAAATTTTATTTTTCGAACTTCAACCTTTACGTATATAATGTGATATCTCAATCAACACAGTTAATCTGAGGATGACATAATAAGGGAGTTTTAATAAGTTTTTAATTATATTTGGTTTTTTCAATGGTAATAGTTATTTGTTAGTAACTTCTTTTATTTCAAAATAAAATTACATTTTAGTAAAGGGGACAAACCTTGAATTGTTAGATCATAGCTTTTTGCTTTTTTCAGACAATTGCATTATAGCTTTTTTTATATATATCTGTCGTTTTCCTCATGGAATATTATGTGAGGTCACAAAATGTTCAATAATAGTATACAGATGCTCTTGATATTGTCATTATTTTGTCACGTTTAGATTGGTTAGAGAGACATACTTCATAAACAATGGAACGGGTTATAAACCAAAATGAAGGGGTCATAAGTTAAATTACTAATTTCTTTAAAATGAAAAATTGTTAAATGCAGAAAGAAAGAAAAAAATGAAGGTTATGTGAATAATTTCACCGTTAAAATACATTGGACTCTACTTATTACTTGTATTAGTTGTAGAATCTACTGCATTTTAATGTTGAGATCATTCACACAATCCTCTCAAGTTTTTTTCATCAACTTGTCTTGTTTGCTTCGTCACGAAATCAAGAAATGTTTTTTGAACACATCCTCAATCAAAATTATTTAAACACATACGCCACCAAATAATATTTTTTGATTGAGGTTTAAGCACAAACTTCCCAATCTACATAGTGAATATACTTCTCCATCTTCCATAAAAACCCAATGATAGGCTTCTTGGTCAAGAACAACAGCAATAACACTTAAACCTAATGCACCACAATCTGGCCGCCTCAGAGTTCAAAAAGCCTTGAATGAGTAATTCATAACACATGTATTGCATGGAATCTACCACACAATATACTTCGCAGGCCAATTTCAAAAAAATCATCACATACTAAGATACTTACCATCTGCAAAACATTGTTCACGACAGAACATTTTGCAGATTCAAAATTAACCTACGGATGAGGAAACAAGGAAACAACCTGCGGATGTACCAAGAAACATGTGAAATGTAAATATGTCTTCAACATCATATGATATATTATCCATGCAATCAAAATAAAAAACAATATCTAAAGGACAAACAGCAGGGAACAGTTTGCTTCAGTGCTATATCAACACAAGCTAGTATTAACAATTCACGAGGACCTCTTTGTATGAGCATGATCAGTGTCTTGCTTACTGGGAGAATCAGATGAAATAAGCAGTTGCTTCAGCTTATTGTGATCCTGCTTGGTCCAAAGTAACAAAGTTAATTTATCTTTTTTACCAAAGTAACAAAGTTAATTAAAAGGCTAAAAAATCCATAGAAATATAACTTATATAATTGTTGAAACCTTGATCAAAACTTCTAATCAAAACTACCTAATACCTTATTTAAAAGTGATTTTGCAATTCAAACATGTTCATTACCTGTATAATTTTAAAGCAGTTATTATACATAATATGACATGGTTAAACAGTTCATTACATGTGCTTTCGTTTGCTACTGTGGGATCAAAGATTGAGAACCTATACGCCTCTGCTTCTATACCAACAGATGTAGAATCAATATCATCGCAGTCTATAATCAGGAAATGATTCAGCATTCTCTCTTTTTTTCAACAGGTTGCATCCTTTGGAAACTAGGTTGGTGTTGCCTTTTCTGAAAGAGATTTTATTTTTTAATGACAAATGTTAGTTGTTATTTTCTTATTGTGGGGAGTTTAACTCATGACCACTTTATAATTCCAACCCCTTTATTCCTTCCCAAAAGCAGTGTTGTTAAGTGGCGGTCATGGCACCGCCATGGCAAAATGGTAATGTATGACGGAATTCTTTATCACCGCCGAAGCTATTTTGTGAAGGGATGCTCACCATGGTGGCACCATAAGCTGCAATGGCATGTTTATATAGCGGATTACTGGCCATCTGCATATTCCACCATCGACAACACTACCCCAAAGTTGACTTATAAGCTGCTAACTATCTATGCTGTTTTAGATAGTAAACAAGGGATCCAACAATTCTCCTAGGTTTTATGCATTTTGAATTAACACCCTGCATAAAGCTTTTATACAATGCCAAATTAAAGGAAAATACAACTTCAAACCACCGGTCTTAATTAGCTTTCTTTGATATTAGAGGAGTGCTATGGACACTCCTTATCCCAATCCAAATTTCTATGTCTCCTTATTCGCTATATGCTCTATTTATTCTCTGTAGATTCATAAATGCTTTTGCATTGTATATCACTAATTTATGTAAGCTAAACATAAGAGCAGATAAATTACAAGCACTTATGTGCATGTGTACAGGAATAGAACTGTTGATTATGTGCATCCATCTGTGCAGTAAAAAGGGAGCAATCTATCAACGCATGGTACTGAACTATTAATTGTGGCATAAACTTAGAAAAATCGCATGTGTACATAATGACAGCTTTACAGTCACACACATGTTACCCTATTTCGATTTTAGATGATTGAGAACTTCTAATCAGTGGCAAATAAGACCAAGTTTTGTAAATACAAGGAATGAAAAGAGATGAAATTTCACCAATGTGAGACATGTTCCCATTTGCGAGCGAAATAAAACTAGAGAAATTTTCTGATGTAAGCAACATTTAGTGTTAATAAATGCTGCGCGCCTCAGTAAGCACCACTTAGCAACATTTTAGCACCTAAGCTATTTGCATTCTACAACCTTGGCTTTCCTAATTAAATACTGCACGTAATAAATAGAGTGGAAATCAATCAGATTGCAACTTTATAGAGTAATGGTTAGTTGTATTCCTGCACTATAGAATGCACGCAAGCTTATAATTTGGCTTATCTAACTCTGTAGTCAATGGCGCATAATAAAGCGTAGAGGCTGGGCCCCAAAACGCTATAGTGGCATGACCATTAGGTCGAAGTTTAGGGAAACAATACAAGAAATTAAACCAAAGCACCATACATGTAAAAGCTCAAAAATAGAACATGACATGAAATTGAAGACATTCATAGCTAATAATTGAAGTTCATTGTTACCAGTATTTACACCTAATACAACCAGAGCACCATACACATAAAAGCTCAAAAATCCAAAGATCTAATTGTCAATAAAAAAACGACTAATCCTTGCTAATTACTATGATATAAAAAAACCATGATTTTAAATTGAAAATTATATAAATCATTCAACGATATAATCAAATCAAAACCAATATATGAAAATAATGACACAATACATTGTACACGGACGATTTAACTCAAATTCAAACAAGTAAATCATGGAACAGGGACTTACTTTCAACAAGTCTGTCAACATCAAGCTCTCAACATATGCATTGGCTTTGCTCCACGTAATTCTATTGGTGCTTTTGATTCTCTTTACTCTGTTACCTTTCCAGTTGTAAGGAATTGCTTGGTTTGCTCGATTGATTGAAAATATGATTGTATCACCATCCTCCGACAGACACAGTGGAATCAATTGAGGAAGATAATCTATTTGAAGATTCATATAACTAATTTTAAGGAAATGAGTCCAAGAGTTTTCAACTCCAAATTCGTCCATTTTCCATATAATGAAATAGGTTTTCTTGAAATCATAAGAAAAACACATGCAGTCCATTAACACAGAAAGACAGTCCTCTGACTGAGAAAGAATTGGACGAGTAAGTAGCTCCTCATTACAAGATTGAGGGAGCAAGAACTGTGTATATGTCTCTGTCTTCAAATCAAGCGAGACAATAACATATTGTTCAATGGTAAGATTCTTCTTCTTCTTGTGGTGACAGATCAACCAATTGATACTATTATTCAAATAAACATTATCGCATTGAGTGAAACAAAAACGATGAGGGACAACTACGACAGGAAAATATTGAATAACTCTCCAAGCATTAGCATTATTATTATTATTATCGCCCCCCAAAGTGAAAACTCTTGCAGCGGTTTTCCCTACAGCTACAAGGTTGCCATCAACTATCAAAGTTAGCAACACCACCTTGAAAGTGTCGGTTGAATTATCATAACCAAGCGCGAACTTGCAAGTTTCATTATGGGGGTGCTTTCTATAAGAGCGGAAGGACACTAGTGCATCAGATTTAGTCCTTGTGGCAGGGTTCCAGAAAGAGAGCGAGTTCTCAATATAGTGACCGCCGGTGAAAGAACAACCAAGCAAGCAGACCAATCCATTGCATGAACCAACAATATCACCGCAGTCCTTGTAATTGAATCGGTAGTGGTAAGGAAGATCATCGTGGTTAAGATTCGACGAAGACTTATTCATCTCTTGCAGCAAACGAGAAATGGGCACAGCTCTACAATCTCCGGAACCTTCAGACTTGTCAGAGAGAAGTGCGAGATGTGGTATCTTTGTTCGCTTCTTCTTCATAAGATGCATTTTGGCAAAGATTGGATCAGAGATGATGATGTTCCAGGACTTACACACGCACTTCATGCGCATCAGATCTTTCACTTCAAGAAACGTTAGGAATTCGATGATAACTTCGTCGGGGAGGAAGATTACCACTGCCGGTGGATCTGCAGCAGTGGGAGGAGGATGAGGAAGGATATTCATCACAACGAACGGCGCCACAGCAGTTCAACTTCAAGAAAGTGAAACCCTAAAAGTTTTTCACAAGTTCCTGAAAAAATGCATAAAAATAGCTTGTTAATATGATACATCATTTGAAACACGCAGCAGATCAGAGAAACAACTTATTAGTTATGATCACTTTAAGCTTATTACTGGAATAAGCAGTTTTGTAATTGTTTAATAGATCTTTGGGAAATAGCTTATGATATGCCCATAAGTTATTTTCATCTTATTTTTATATGAAAGCAATTTGATTTTATAATTTGTTTAATAGAAATTGGTTATACATACGCAGTTATATGATAAACACTTGTGCTTTAAGCGCTTACTTAAGTTGTTTATCCAAACAAGACCTCATATATGTCCATAAGCATTTTCTACAGTATTTTCATCAACTCTCTAGATAGCATATGAAAACAACTTATAGTCAAAATAGTCCCTTAATACTGACATTAACTCTTTTAATATAGGGACTGCTATGACAATAAGTAAGTATATTGAGGGATTAATATGACAATATTGACGAAGCATTTTATCGTAAGGGACTATTTTGACTAACATACTGCAAAATCAGGGACTATTTTGAAATTTCAATACAATAAAGGACTATTAGGACTATTTGTTACACATTCAGGGACCAAAATAACTATTACTCATATTTTCATCGGCTCTCTATATAATAGCTTATGGAAACAACTTATACTAGCTTAATTGAAAATATTTAACTTTATTTAATACTATTGTTGTAGAAGTGGCTTATATATAAGTACTTATACGATAAGCTCTTATGCTAGATGCTCTTAAGTAATTTGTTTATTCAAACATGCTCAAGAACCAACAATAAACAACAACGCAACTACGAAGATTGTGATTGGAAGAAATGAAGAAGAGAGAAGTAACGATACTTACAAATGGAACATGAAGGAGAAGTGAAGAATGGAATCGGAGAGAAAACGGTGAAATGCTTTCTCTTTCTTCGAGTGTTTTGGTTATTGATTTAGGGTTTATATTTCCATATAGCAGCAGAAATGTGGAAGAAAACAATGAGAGTGTAGTACTACTCGTACTCGGGTGGAAATAACAGCGCCAAAGTGAAAACCCCGGTTTTTCCGTATACCACTTATACCCCTGCCTATGTGGCAAATTCTCTCCTCTTTTCTTCTACAATGTGCTTCCACCATTGGCATTTCTTACACAAAGATTACTCTAGCATTTTTGAGATTGTATGAATGGGCAAAAGACATGGTGCCACTCTGCAAATTTGCACAATTTATCTGGGTATATAAGGTTAATCTGTCTAGTGTAAGGTTGACCATCAAAGTCTACTTCGCTCTATAAAGGAAATAAACTTTAACCAAGCCTCCTTCCCCCTCTATCTTCTTGTACAACAGGTTTAGTTTAGGTGTTTAATTATTTTGTGTAATAAGCTTCAGTGGCTATGTAAGTCCTTTATTATAAAAGCTAGATGAGATAGCATGTTTGCTCTAATCCCTTGCATTTTTCTCTCCTAAGCATATAATTATTGTTAATCTAATCTCTCAACCACACACTTAATCACAGTCATTCATTTAAACTCTATTTTCAAACTCCTCACTTTCTCTCTCATACAGAAACGTCATAATGGCAATTGAAAACGTCATAATGTAATATCTTTTAATTTCAATGCAATTTATGGTTTTAAAATGTTTCTTCGTTTGACTATTAAGTTTAAATGCAATTTATGGATGATTGTTTACCCAGTAATTTATATTGTACCATAATCATTCATGGAGTCAAAATAATGGTTTTAAAATGTTTCTTCGTTTGACTATTAAGTTTAAATGCAATTTATGGATGATTGTTTACCAGTAATTTATATTGTACCATAATCCTTTATGGAGCCAAAATAATGGTTTTAAAATGTTTTTTCGTTTGACTATTAAGTTTAAATGCAATTTATTGATGATTGTTTACCAATAAATTTAAATTGTACCATCATCCTTCATTGCGCCAAAAAATAATGAACAAGGATATGTCATAAACTATTAAAAATGAGGCCATAAAGACTCGCTAATTCATAGTCATAATATAATTCTTATATGAAAATTACTGGTAAGAATTCTTATAGATCAAGTGAAAGACGCAATACAATATGTAATGTTCAGACCATACGGAAAAGCAAACATAACAAAATTATAATTCTCGGATTACATATAGACAACAAGTCCAAATCTATTTGAACAAGTTACTTCATAACATTTTATGGAAGAGATTCAAAATTTAGTAAGATAGTTTTAGTTTTAACTATCCTTCAACAAAAAATATTGTATAGATCATGAAAATCATGCTATGAAGGACATTTCAAATAAGGATATCAAATGGTTAACAAAATATTGATGGCACTTTTTTTATTCTCTCCATTTGTCTTTGTGATGTAATTTTAAATCAAGCAGTGCAAGGCTATGTGCAATTCTGTTAACAAGTAGTGAATATTATTTTGATAGTGGTGTACTTACACAGTCATAAATGTTGAGAGTTTTCCAATTAACCATTTATCAAGTGTGTCACACTCTTTAATAGGTTTATCAGATATCAATTGTATTGCCATTTCACTTAAAACTTTACTGTTAACATAATTAGTTTATTTCCATACATGTGTTATTCATCAAGTATAACATTTTTCAAATATCTGCTGCAAGTACTAAACCTTCTTCAATCACGCCATCCATATAACAAGGAAAATCCAGACGAGATCATTCGTGATAAGGAAAATCCAGACGAGGTCATCTTCATGAACATGATATTGGTTGATGAGAAGGTATATTATATAAACTTCATGTATAACAAAAAAAACACTAATTCAATATGCCACTGCGATTACACTAATTGATGAGAAGGATTTGATACTCCCTTTTATGCCAAAAGGCACCAACAAGAAATAGTAAATGCCACAATCAATTGTTCATATATATGGAATTATTGTGAAGTTCTCACCCTTACAAAAAATATGAGACTACTAAGTGGTGCATCACACGCTGATATTGAAGAAAGAAGATTATTCTCTGAGTGGGTTTTGCCAATTGGTGATGGGAAAGTTTGGCTCATAAATGACGTGGATATATCACTTCACATTCCTCCTGATTTACTTATATTTTCAGGACAAAGCAATACTTGCTCCAACAAACTCAATAGTGGATCAGATAAACGATTACATGTTAGACTTGATGCCTGGTGAAGAGAAAACCTATTTGAGTTATGATAGTACATTGACACATAACTGAAATGGTGATGCTGTTGATGATGTCCAAACTCCAGAATTTCTCAACACAATAAATGCTTCAGGACTCCCACATCACAAGATCAGATTGAAGATTGGAGTTCCAATTATGCTTTTGAGAAATATTAATCTAAAGTTAGGATTATGCAATGGAACAAGGTTAATCATAACCAAAATAGAAAAATTTGTACTTGAAGGAAATGTTATATCTGGAAGTAACATTGGCGAAAAAGTTTTCATACCCAAGTTATCTCTTTCACCATCTGATGTTAAAATTCCTTTCAAATTTCAAAGAAGATAATTTCCAATATCTGTTTCATTTGTCATGACAATCAACAAGAGTCGAGGGCAATCACTTAAAAGTGTTGGAATTTATTTGCCGAGTCCTGTGTTCTCGCATGGTCAGTTGTATGTTGCAATCTCAAGAGTCACTTCAAAACGAGGATGGAAAATACTAATCGTTGATGGAGATGGAGAGAATACTAATACGACCTCAAATGTTGTTTATCACGAAGTATTTCGTAATGTGATTAAAGTTCAAACCTTTTTTTTATGTATGCTACCATTTCATTTTGATGTTATTATTGTCGTAGAAGGGAACATATTTTTAAATTTTGTTAAAACTTCTATTAACTGTATATGTTTACATTGTTGTGACTTATTCGTTTAACTTCTTCTCGGTAGGACCCGTGCGATAGCACGGGTCAAGAGTCTGGTGTACTATTAAAGATATGATTTATTTATAAAATGAGAGCTTTATTCATTTTTTGTCTCTTTTAAGTTTTGTCATTTTCAATTATGCAATCTTCTTAATTCTCTCTCTAAAAAAAAAATTATGCAATCTTAATATTATATATAATGTTGTTATGCAATTCTAGGAAATAAAAGGTTTTATATTCTATAATCTGAAACAGGGTTCAGATTCTATTTACCGAGCAAAGGGCATTTTGAAGAAAAAAATACCAATAGGATGAAAAAAAGTAATAGTCAAAAGAATAAGTTAGACCAAACAATATTTTTAAAAAGATAAAAATTAAAAAAGGGATTTATGTTTTACGTTCTTTTTTCTTTACTAATGTTCTTTTTTGTTTGTAATTTTTTTTTCTTTTGTATAGAAATTAGATGTGCCAAAGAATTTACCATATATAGTTGAGATGAGTTTTCTATGTCAAGTTGGAGACCACCCATAATTTTTTCTCTTTGTTACTATTATTTAACGCAAATTCTATCAAAAATAATCTTTTAAGATAACAAATAACAATAGTTATCATACAACCACTTAAAAAACAATCATCACCGTACAAACTTGGTTTTAATTTAGAGGTCATATTTTTATACCTTATTCACTAATACTTAATTATTCATGTTATTATAATATCCTCCCCTTGGCTTCAAACATCCTCAAGATGAACAAATAACAATCACAATTCAAACATCCTCAAGGAATCACAAATGCTGTATTTAAAAAGCAAAGTTTCATTTGATTAAAACTTTATAACATATCAAACATTTCCCTTACATTGATCATCATTATGCAACACAGCCACATATTTTCTTCTTTTATGGGCTAACACAAATCTTTGGGTGGTAACACATGTGAAAGAGTCGTCTTAAACATCAAAAAATTATGAATCCTGCTCTTTACCCTGCTCTTTACCCAACATAAAATGTTTGCGTCCAACTGTATTTCCTAATATACCCCTACGTGAGTTAAGTCACGCACAGTCACAGTCATGCACCAAGAAATTTTCTATTCTATATAAAATTAATTGATACATTTTATTCTTATAAATTTTCTTTTTACCCCAAGGTTGGTCTCAATTTTTTATTCTATATAAATAAAAAGAATGGAACAAAAATAATACATAAATAAAAAGAATAAAAATTGAACAAAAATAATCATAAAATAAATGCAAATATAAATAAAAAGAATGGAACAAAAATAATACACAATTATTTCTTTTTCGCATAAACCATTCGTTTTCTTTTTCGCATAAACCATTCGTAGTAAAAAATGAGCGAGTAAATATCATTTCACTGCTTACAAAAATGGTACTAAATTTTTAAGGATGAATGTAGTATTATGAAAAATAATCAATATTCACTATTTTGAAAAATAAAATTTCAGAAAAAAATTCCTAAAATTATCATAAAAATTAAAATATATTTCACTGACACTTATGATAAATAAAATCTATTTATTATAATTGTAAATGATAGAAATTGTCACTTTTATAAGACTAAAGGAGTTAAGGGTTTAAATTCCGACAAAAGAAAAAAATACTAACATAACAATTAACATACTAATATTTGTCAATTAAAAAAATGAGTGAGTGGATTTTTAGTTGGTGGATAGGAGTGAGAGGTAAAAGAAAAGAAAATATAATTTTTCACTCATGAGTGTTATGGTCACTCTTTTTCTAACACTTATTCTCTTATTGAATGAGATTCATGTGGATTTCATACTTTGAAAATGGATTTCACATGAAGTAACGTGACTCATGAACTTCACATCAAGTGTTAAAAAGACTATTAAAAAAAAGTTCCTAGTATGTCTCTTTTTCTCTTTCCGGTTGATAGAAAGTGCAAGAAAATTGTATAATTGCAAAATTAAAATTGATCTTAATATGTTCATAAGGAATTTTAATTATTTTTTAAGCAAAATTACAAAATCGATCTATACCTTAGAATAATTACTTCTTACCTCAAAAACTCAAACTAAACTGTGAAAACCCGTACTCTAACGTTTATCTAAATCTTTACGGATTCTCATTTATTTAATGACAAACAATTCCAAAAAAAAAAAAAATACGAACCATATTCTATGTGCAAAGTAAACTCCAATTGGTCTCCCTTCAAACTTGAGACCTTTCATAAGGCCCCTAAGTTTAGTTATACTTGAACCAACTTTAGTTTTGTGCTTATGAATACAAAGTAGTGCAAACTATTAACTTCTTTAAAAAATTGAATTAGAAAGCAAGGTAAATTATCCAAAACAAACTATAACTATCAATTTTTTAATAGTAACCAAGGAAACAACCTACGGATGCACCAAGAAACATGTGAAATGTAATTATGTCTTCAACATCTTATGCAATCAAAATAAAAATAAATAAATATCTAAAGGACAAACAGCAGGGAACAGTTTGCTTCATTCAGTGCTAAATCAACACAGGCTAGCATTAACAATTCACGAGGACCTCTTTGTATGAGCACGATCAGTGTCTTGCTTACTGGAAGAATCAGATGAAATACGCAGTTGCTTCAGCTTATCCTGATCCTGCTTGCTTCAGCTTATCCTGATCCTGCTTGGTCCAGGCTAAAAAACCCATATAATATAACTTAAATAATTGTTGAAACATGTTCATTACCTGTACTATTTTTAAGCAGTTATTATACATAATATGACATGTTAAACAGTTCATTACATGTGAATTCATTTGCTACTGTAGGCTCAAACATTGAGAACCTATACGCCTTTGCTTCTATACCAACAGATGCAGAATCAATATCATCACAGTCTATAATCAGGAAATGATTCAGCATTCTCTCTCTTTTTTCCAACAGCTTGCATTCTTTGGAAACTAGGTGGGTGTTGCCTTTTCATTTGGCAATGACTACACTATTTCTTAAATCATACTATTATGAGCTGCTTCAGAAAGAGTTTTTTTTTTAAATGGTAAATGTTAGTTGTTATTTTGTTACTATGGGGAGTTTAACTCATGACCACTTCTAATTCCAAATGGAGTGTTGTTAAGTGGGGGAATTTTTTACAACCGCCGTAGCCATTTTTTGAAGGGATGCCCACCATGGTGACCCCATAAACCGCAATAGCATGTTTATATAGCGGATTATTAGCCATCTTCATATTCCGCCATCGACAACACTGCTCCAGAGTATCTATTCTGAAAACTTGATGGACTACACAAAAAGGCAATCATATGGACTTTTGCATAGTAAACAAGGGATTTAACAATTCTCCTAGGTTTTTTGTATTTTGAATTAACACCCTGCATAATGCTTTTATACAATGCCAAATTAAAGGAAGATACAACTTCATACCACCAGTCTTCATAAGCTTTCTTTGATATTAAGCTTATCCCAATCCAAATTTCTATATCTCCTTACTCGCTATAGCTCTATAACTTATTCTCTATAGATTCCTAAAAGTTTGATTTTGCATTGTATACCACTAATTTATGTGAGCTAAACATAAGAGCAGATAAATTTAAAGCATTTATGTGCATGTGTACAGGAATAGAACTATTGATTATGTGCATCCATCTGTGCAAAAAAAGGGTGCAATCTATCAACGCATGGTATTGAACTATTAACTGTGGCATAAGCTTAGAAAAAATACATGTGTACATGATGGCAGCTTTACAGTAACACATATGTTACCCTATTTTGATTTTAGATAATTGGGAACTTCTAATCAGTAGCAAATAAGATCCAGTTTTGTAAATAGAAGGAATGAAAAAAAATGAAATTTCACCAACGTGAGACGTGTTCCCATATGCGAGCAAAATTTAAAACTAGAGAAATTTTCTGATGTAAGCAACATTTAGTGTTAATCTATGCTGCGCACTCCAGCAAGCACCACTTAGCAACATTTTAGCACCTAAACTATTTACACTCTACAACCTTGGATGTCCTAAAGAAATACTTCACATAAGAAATAGATAGTGCAAATCAATCAGATTGCAGCTTTATAGAGTAATGGTTAGTTGTATTCCTGCACTATAGAATGCACTCAAGCTTATAATTCGGTTTATTTAACTATATAATCAACCGCGCATAGTGGAGCGTAGAGGCTGGGCCCCAAAACGCTATAGTGGCATGGCCATTAGGTCGAATTTAGGGAAACAATACAAGAAATATATACCAAAGTACCATACACATAAAAGTTCAAAAATAGAACAGGACCTGAAATTAAAGACATTCATAGCAAATAATCAAAGTTCATTGTTATCAGTATTTAAACTTAATACAACCCAAGCACCATACATGTAAAAGCTCAAAAGTAGAACAGGACATAAAATTGAAGACATTCATAGCTAATAATCAAAGTTCATTTTTACCGGTATTTAAACCTAACACAACAAATAAATTTCAGGGCAAAATGACTAAAGAATAAAAAGAAACGGAGGAAACAACTGTATATTCAGGGCTTGTGTGGGTTTGTAGATAACGCACACATAGCTTCTAAAAAATGCAGCACAGTTGAGTTTCAAGTATGCGCCTAGGGCCTGCTAGGCAACGTCAGCTATTACTGACTCATAACTCCAAAGAGCTAATTGTCAATAAAAAACAATTAATCCTTGCTAATTACTATAAGTTAAACCATGATTTTAAATTGAAAATAAAAAATAAATCATTCAACGATAAAATCAAATCAAAACCATGATATGAAAATAATGACACAATACATTGTACACGGACACGATTTAACTCAAATTCAAACAAGTAAATCACGGAACAGGGACTTACTTTCAACAAGTCTGTTGATATCGAGCTCTCAACATATGCCTTGGCTAAGCTCCATGTAATCATATTGGTGCTTTTAATTCTCTTTACTCTGTTATCTCTCCAGTTGTAAAGAATTGCTTGGTTTGCTTGATTGATCGAAAATATGATTGTATCACCATCCTCCGACAGACACAGTGGAATCAATTGAGGAAGATAATCTATTTTAAGATTCATATAACTAATTTTAAGGAATTGAGTCCAAGAGTTTTCAACTCCAAATTCGTCCATTTTCCATATAATGAAATAGGTTTTCTTGAAATCATAAGAAAAACACATGCAGTCCATTAACACAGAAAAACATTCCACTGTCGGAGAAAGATATGGACGAGTAAGTAGCTCTTTATTACAAGATCGAGGGAGCAAGAACTGTGTATATGTCTCTGTCTTCAAATCAAGCGAGACAATAACATATTGTTCAATGGTAAGATTCTTCTTCTTGTAGTGACAGATCAACCAATTGATACTATTATTCAAATAAACAGTATCGCATTGAGTGAAACAAAAACGATGAGGGACAACTACGATAGGAAAACATTGAATAACTCTCCAAGCATTAGCATTATTATTATTATTATCGCCCCCCAAAGTGAAAACTCTTGCAGCAGTTTTCCCTATAGCTACAAGGTTGCCATCAGTTATCAAAGTTAGCAACACCACCTTGAAAGTATCAGTTGAATTATCATAACCAAACGTGGGCTTGCAAGTTTCATGATGGGGGCGCTTCATATAAGAGAGGAAGGACACTAATGTATCAGATTTAGTCCTTGTGGCAGGGTTCCAAAAAGAGAGCGAGTTCTCAACATAGTGACCGCCGGTGAAAGAACAACCGAGCAAGCAGACCAATCCGTTGCATGAACCAACAATTTCACCGCAGTTCTTGTAATTGAATCGGTAGTAGTAAGGAAGATCATCGTGGGTAAGGTTCGACGAAGACTTCTTCATCTCTTGCAGCAAACGAGAAATGGGTACCGCTCTACAATCTCCGGAACCTTCAGACTTGTCAGAGAGAAATGCGAGATGTGGTTTCTTTGTTCGCTCCTCCTTCTTACTATGCATTTTGGCGAAGATTGGATCAGAGATGATGGTGTTCCAGGACTTGCACACGCACTTCATCCGCATCAGATCTTTCACTTCAAGAAACGTTAGGAATTCGATGATAACGTCGTCAGGGAGGAAGATTACCGCTGCCGGTGGATCCGCAGCACTGGGCGGAGGATGAGGAAGGATATTCATCACAATGAACGGCGCCACAGCAGTTCAATTTCAAGAAAGTGAAACCCTAAAAGTTTTTCACAAGTTCCTGAAAAAATGCATAAAAATAACTTGTTAATTTGATACATCATTTGAAACATGCAGCACATCAGAGAAACAAGTTATGATCACTTTTAGCTTATTACTTGTCGAACTGTTTAACAGATCTGTGGGAAACAGCTTATGATATGCCCATAAGCAGTTAAATGATAAACACCTATGATTAAAATTTGATTTTATAATTTGTTTAATAGAAGTTGGTGGCACAAAAGCAGTTAAATGATAAACACCTATGCTTTAAGCGCTTACTTAAGTTGTTTATCCAAACAAAACCTCATATAAGTCCATAAGCATTTTCTAGAATATTTTCATCTACTCTCTAGATAGCACATGGAAACAATTTATAGCTTATATGAACATAATTTGACTTTATTTTCATAAGTTCTTCAGGATAGCTTATGAAAATAGTTTATATGAAAACAATTTAACTTCATATTTTATTATATAGATTATATAGAATTTTCTTATTATATAAAAGAATTTGCTTATACATAAGCACTTATACAAAAACAACTTATGCTTTAAGCACTTAATTATATATGTCCATAAGCTGTTTCAGTGATTTTCATCGGCTCTCTACATAATAGCTTATGGAAACAACTTATACAAGCTTGCTTGAAAATAATTTAATCTTTTGTTATAGAAGTAGCTTATATATAAGTACATATATGATAAGCGCTTATGCTTAGTTGGAAAAATTTGAAAGAATCGCAAGAAATCATAGAAATAACAACGAAAACGATTAGGAACACAGTAAATCAAGAATCAAGAATCAAAAATAAACAACAATGCAATCACGATTATGAAATCAATATCATGATTATGATTCGAAGAAATGAATAAGAATGAGAAAGAGAGAAGTAACGTTACTTACCAATTATGAAATGCGTGAGTCATGATTAACAGTGATGAAATGGTTTCTCTTTCTTCGAGTGTTTTGGTTATATACTAGAGAAACAAAGAAGAAGAATGAGAGAGTGTACTCAGGTAGAAGAAATAAAAGCGCCAATTTGACACCCCGGTTTTGCCATATACCAATTATACCCTTGCCTATGTGGCAAACTAATTTCTCGTCCCAAATTATATGTCGTTTTGATAAGAAAAGAAAAATAGTCCCAAATTGTACGTTGTTTTACAATATCAAAAAAATATTCTTCAAATTAAAAAAAGGGTTAAGTATGTTTTTAATCCATACATTTTGCGCCCCTTTGAAGAATAGTCCCCACATTTCATTAAATGTTTTTAAAATCCTCACATTTTATATCCGCTATCAAAATTAGTCCCTGCTGTTAATTCTCTAACGGAATGCTGATGTGGCAGTTAGTGGATCCCAAAATGTAATGACTATTCTTCAAAGTCACGCAAAATGTAAGGACCAAAAAACATATTTAACCCTAATATAATTGGGACTCACTAACTGCCACATCAACATTATGTTAGAGAATTAACAGCGGGGACGAATTTTGATAACATAGATAAAATATGATAATTTTAAAAACATTTAATGAAATGTAGGGACTATTCTTCGAAGGAGTGCAAAATGTAAGGATTATAAACATATTTAACCCTTAAAAAAATGTCAATGAAGTATTAATGTTAACTTTTCTATTATATCATTAACTATTTATTACTTTATCTTCTTTCAATTCTTTTATTTATCTTTTTAATATCGTTTATGAAGGGCAATTTTGTAAAACAACTCACAATTTTGTAAAGCAAGTATTGTTTTTGAATGCTTAAATAATAGTACCCTAATGGCACTTCCTTAAAAAAAATAGTATTTTAAGGACATTTGTTAACATTTTCATGTGTTAATTGTTTCAATTGTCCATATATAATGAACTGATTTATTTTGAATATTCATAACTATATGGAACAAAAAGTCATAATTAATTTGTCTTTCGTTCGAAAACTCCAAAATTTTGTAGTAGAGGTTTTTATGATGTTATAAATACAGAAATGATAACCAAACGCAAATGATTTGACATAAATACAACACCATAGGTAATTTTGCATTTCAACATTAAAGTAAGGGCAATTTTGTAAAGTCCAATCTACCCTCTTCCTTCTTTACGTTTTCTCTCATCATATCAGAAGCATTGTTCTCTCTCTCTTCTCTCTCATGACGGTCAACCGCCCACCACCACCGTCCTCCCTAACCACCGTCCTCATCGATTATCACTACCATCTTCCTCGTCATCATTGTCGCCCCTTCAATCTGTTCACAATGACCAATGACTACACATCGCCGGAGACCCCCACTTCTCCCTAACACCGTCGAGAATCCGTTCGAATCACCACCACTGAATCATTACTGAGAAAACTGAGTCCATATCGGTTCACAACTCCGACGAGAGAAAACTTACCCCAGATCCGTACTCACCGTCGCAAATCCATTCAGAACTCACGCGTAAAATCGGACAGATCAAAGAAAATAGAATGCCGGTGACGACGCCGGTGGTCAACGAGAGAAGTGACGATGCTGGTGGCAAGTGAGAGAACCGACGAAGAGTGTTGTTGTTAACAGAGAGAAGGATGGCATGGGAGACATGGTGCTGAAGGAGAGAGAAGGAAAGGAAATAAAAAATAAAAAAAATGAAAAGATGTATGAGTTATATGATGTCTGTATTGTGTTTGATTTTTTTGTTCATTTATCATTTCTCTATAAATACGCCTGCAAAATTTAGAAATAAAATTTGACCCATGAGTATATGTTTACTCCGAATGAATTTGAGATTTTACACATTTTGGTTAAAAAAAATGAAGAGTCTTTATAATGCTATGAAACATTGTAAATCCTTTATATGTATTTTTTATAGAGTTCTTGCGTAAAAGATGAAAAGAAAAAACTCAAATTCAATTTCTAGTTTAAGGTTTTCATTGTTTTGGTTTTTGACGCTTTAACATTCATAATTAATTTGTCTCTTATCAAAAAATTATAATTTCATGTAGGAGATCTTGTTTTATGTCCCTAGAATAAAGAAAAAGTGATCCATTTTTTCTTAGTTCTAGTCCTTCAATTAATGTTAGGAAAAAAAAACTAAGAAAATTTTGTTTGGAGGGAATTTGTTTTTGAGCAAAAGAATGTCATATCATCAAAAAATTCATGTGGCAAGATTATCTGCCATGTCATTGTCTCATGTGTGACTGAGCATCTAGAGGACAAAAAAAAAAGAACAATTTCAAATTATATGGGTAAAATTTGTGTTTTTTAACTACACGATGATTTTTCAGACTTCGTGTATATTATATTGACAATTTGAACAATTAACCAAAAAAATAATAACAACGACAAAAAAAAATATTGACTCAATGACTCATTCTCTCACACTCGCTTAGAAACAACCCTCGATCGCCTTAGTCTCACCTTTATAATTGTCTAACTCTAGCCGTCCACGAACTCTTTCACTTTTGGTGATTCTGCCTCGGCGTCATTGTGTTGTCTCCCTCACTCTATCATCACTATTCCTTCTACCTCTATTTCACTCCGCCCAATCCATATTGCTACCTCCTCTTCGTCATCTCTGCCGACCTCTCACCAAGATACACATCTTCATCATCATGCTCTTTAATTGATGGATCTGTTTTATTTTTCAAAAGGTTCATTTTCGTCTACATATAATTTGGATGACTAGTGTTTGGATTATTTAAAAGAAGGGAAACTCGCGAATTTTCCGTCATAATGAATCTTCATTATTACAATTGTTAGATAAATCAATTGTTGCAGTTTTTTTTTTGGCTAAAAACTAAGCACTTGAATTCATCTTTTAAAATGCATTCTTCTTAGAGAAATTCTAATATGGTCACATATAAAAAGTGTTTGGTCACACACACATAAAACAATATTTTTTTAATAATAAAGAGGAAATTGATATAAAAAATAATAATTAAATATTTCAAGGACCATCTTTTTATGTGTGTGTTCAAACGCTATTAATTTGGTCTTGTGACTATGGAAGAATACATATTCTTTGTAAGCATAACCCTCAACTTGTCTTGGATTTCTCACCTTATAATTTTGGTGTTTTCACCGTGTTATTTCATTATGGTGTTCTTTGTATTTTAACATTACGTTGAATTCTTCTAGGAATACTTTGTTTTGGATTAGATTTGTTGTTGTTGTTGTTTTATAATATTTTTGCTTCTTTTAAAAAAAAAAATTGATCTCAAAACATCATTTCTCTAATTTAAAATCTACAGATTTAATTTTATCATATCTGCTTTAAAAAAAATAAAATTGGACTCATTTATAAAAATTTGTATATCCCAAATTTTAGAAAGATCAGTACATTTTTTTAGGCAGAAAAATTAGTACATTTATAAGCTTTATAACTTCATCTTTTGTCCCTTCTTCAATAAAAAACCATCTTTTGTCCTCTCTTTGAACAAACAGAATTCATTCACCATCACGAGGATTCTATTTTCCTTCTTGTTACCACAAAATAACACTGTACCCAACACAATAGAAAATTAACCAGAATAATAGAGAAGGGGACCGCATATCAAACTGAAACATGGCTCACTGTCAAAATTTAAACAAACTCAAAATATTCGCACTTGGTCTCAAAATGTGTTGCAGCCATTAAAATGGATTAACGTACTCCATATCTCACACTAATAAATTAATAAATAATTATTGAAGTTATTCGGTTTGGTTCAGTTCAATTTGAAACGAGTTCGACAAAGGAATTCGTTTTGGATTTGACTTAGGCTCAATCCTCTATCTCACAATCCATAAAGTAAGCTAAAACTTAATAAGGTGCCTCAAGGCATCTGATGATCACGTACACAAGCAAATAAACCATGAAGCATTGAATATGGCGTTTAGAGCCTATATGAACGCTTCACGCCAGCAAACAATCATCCAACCTTTGTGTCATAAGGGTATTATTGTCAAGATGTATGTTTATGTAGCTTATGGGGTCTATAAATAGAACACTTCACGAAGAAACACAATTTTCATTATAAAACACTTTGAGACCTCAATGATTTAAACATCAAAATGTCTTTGCATGTACATCACTCGCCCTAGTGAGGAACGATCAACAACCAATGTCGACAACTGTAGCATCTGCTTCGGTCATCTCTTCTAATCGTGTTCACATGAGAAACCAAAATTCAATTCAATCAAACAATTTCATATTAGAATATCAAAAGACACCAAAAAATAATATGCCTAAAACTAATATATTTTGAATAGTCGTATTTTCAATTTCCAATCTCTCTCAAGTTATAGTTTGTCCTCTTCACTTTTCTCCTCCTCATATTTTTTTTTCAACTGAAAAATATTAATAGTTTAGTTGTTCAATTACTATTTACTCTTTTGTCTGTGTTTAAACTTAAGACCTCCATCCAACTATTTAACCATTAACTCAAACATGTTGAGCTATCCAACTTCATCCACCTCCTCATATTGATATTCCTAATGTGGTACTCTCTCCGATCTCAGTTATAAACAATTATTCACTTTTTAAATCATTGAATAAACGATGTACATGATACTATATAATGTAGACTACATATATCGTTTATTCAATAAATCTAAAAAATAAAAAGTTGTTTAAAACTGAGACCAGAGAGAATATCATAATAATATCTTTCGTCTTGTTCTCTCAAAAGAAAATAGTGATATCTTTCATATTTTGCCGTTATGACCCGTCACAATTTTCCGCCATTATCCAAGACAACCCTCTTCACTCTGCGCAACCCATATTTATATGTCTTTCATACGAAATTAACTAGCAAATTGCCTAATTTCTGAAGCTCAATATCTCTTTCTCACTTATTTTATAAATTTTGTGCAGAATTGAATTTTGAAGAAGAAATAATGGAAACCAAATCTTATTGTACCATTTAAAATTTACAATTAAATTTTATTTTATTTTTCATTTATATTTTTGAATTAATATCCTTAGTTTCGAATAACTAAAAGGTATAACTAACCTTTAACAAGTCAAATAGATAATTGAACCCTAACAAATTAACGAAACTCTGGTTAATCGATATGAAGGAATTGGATTGTTGATAGTTCAATCTCTCATTTTAGTTGGTATTTTAAAATGATTATTGATAGGTTTTAGTTTCTCTCGAGGTGTTTGAAATACCGTTAGTATAAAAAGATGAAAAGATTATAAAATGGTAAATAATGAGTCAGAAATATTTCAAATGAAACACAGACAAAAAGAGTATCTTGCATGAAAAGATAATCGTTAGTAGTCAATAATTGTATTGATTCAAACTATATTGGTTCAACTCCTTTTTGAGTATTCAATAGGTGATCAATGCTCTCGAATTTTTGAAATCATGGTCCTTCATTGCTATTGATGAACCACGATCGTTTGTAGTCAAAAACTTTAATGCATTTACACAGTTTATGCATATGTGATCGTTGGATCAAAATCAGACGATTCCTATTTTGTAATCTTATTTTTAATGAAAGCAATATTTGCCAAAAATTAGAATTGTTCAATCTCGAGTCAATGATCATGGATGCACCAACTGCGTGACAAAATTTATTACTGCAAGCACTCCAACTTTGTCTTCAACAAAACCGTTGAATTGTCCTTCTAGTAATTGAATTGGGATTTTGGGGAGTGTTCCTCATGTCTCATGTTTGATTCTCTCTGATGTCAATTTAGGTGGACAAGTCTATACGATCTTTACTCGGCCCCTCTAATTTTCTCTGATGTTGTGTGTCGCACAGAAAACAATTTTTAGTGAATCCCAACGAAAATACACAAGTTGGTACATACATTGAAGTGGATCTTATGAGTACGATCAGACAAAAAGATGTAAAATACGCCTTTGCTCCAAAAAAAAAGATTGTAGAATACGTGTAGCAGTAGATCATAACAAGAAAAACAATGTCCTAACGTTTTTATATTGTGAAAGGAAAGACTATCCTAAGATTTGTCAACGAACAATGTAAAAAAAATAAACACAATTGATTGGCTATAAAAATTGATTTGGAGGTGACCTAGGTCTATCAAATTGATGGACCCTACATCATGATTTATTGCAGTACAAGGGCATAACATTTCAAAACGAAATAAAGCATCAAGCCATCAAGCATTGAATACAAAAATTAATATAGGAGAGGTCCACATTTCGAAAGTAGGTTATACAATTGTTTAATTAAGAAAAACAACTAAATTACATTCAAGGATTGAATGTTAATTTAAGCAGCATTCAAGGGATGAAAGTTTTGTTAAATGGATAGAAAAGGGTAATTTTAGGTAGGAATTCAGACTATTGAAGAAAATATGGGTGAATCACAGTGATGTTACTCAACGTACTATCACTCAACGTATTAATAACAGAACGTGCGCATAGTAAATAAAAAGAAAATATCTACCAAGAAAATTCATTCATTCATCGAACCATAAGATAATAGTTTTCCTCCTTAACGCAGTAAAGTACCACCACCATCATCATATCAAAATATTAATTAACCTAGACAGAATACCTAAACTCATAAGGATAATAACAGTCATCATCAATATCCAAAAGAACCAAGAAGAAACTTGTCTTTTCTGGACAAAATAGTCATTTCAACTTTAATTCTAAATAAAAAAGCTAAAAACGAAACTTAAATTCAACTTCTACGGTCAAGATCATTTTCACATCATCGGACAGTCATCAAGCCTCCACGTCACCAACAACCTTCTTCGCAGGAGTGCAGAATTGCCAAACGTAACCGTATGGATCAGTAACCTTTCCCACGCGCCCACCACCACACGCGCCTTCACACTCAGCTACTTCACCTTCAGCAACTGCTCCAGCACTCACTGCCTTTGCTATCGCAGCTTCAATGTTCTCAGATTCAAGACAGAAAACGACACCGTTTCCACCACTCTTCACTCTGTTGCAAAAATAAAAAAAATAAATATTAAGGAAATTATTTAGTAGAAAACAAATAGCTATGAAGAGACCAAAAAGAGAAAATCTAACTTCCATTAAAAAAAACAAAATAAACAGTAAATAAAAGAAAGGAAATAAAACAAAAAAATGAGTACGGAAACCAGCACAAAACAAAAACAAAAAAAACACTACAATATAATATAAAGACAAAAAGGAAAATCTCAAACTATATAGAAAAATAACATTATCCAAAAACAGATCAAGCATATAATAAACAGAAAATTCCTAAATAATATTAAAAAAAAAATTCCTAACTATAAACATAACATATATATAATAATAAAATATAAAAATAAAATATCACAAATGTAATGAAATAACTACGGAAGCATATAAAGACAAACCGAAAAACACGACTATCGAAAAAAATATTATCCAAAAACAGATAAAATGTAAAAACTAAACTAAAAACGAAAAACAAATACAGAAAAAATGTAAGAAAATAAAAAATGCTACAACATTTTCAGATCTACAACAAAATAGGAAAAAAGAAGCGAAAAAAGAAACTCACGGTTTCACGGAATCATCAACAGCATCAGCAACAAGGAAGGAAGCACCAGCGATCTTGAGTTCAGCAGAGAGAACAAGAGGAAGCTCTTGATCAGCCTTACGCTTAGGGTTAAGCGCACGAGAAACCTCTTCAGCAGCAAAAGCGTTCTTGTAGAACAAAACAGCGTCGTTAGCTTTGGGAGCTTCAACGAAGAGCTGAGGCTTGAAAGCGACGAAGGAAACAACGGGAGAACCGGTTTCGGAAGCGGCACCGTTTTGAGGAGTTTCGGAAGCCATTGTTGAAGGTGAAGGGAGAGAGATTTGAAACCCTAGGAGAGAGAAAATGTGAGAAGTGTGTGAAGATGAAGAGAAAGGGAGTGGTGGGACAGTGTTTATATAGAAGTTGGAAGCGGGGGAAGGGAAACGTTGGGAGGGTAAAATGGGGATTTTGTGGAAAAGATTGAGTTAGTGGTGGTTAGTGCATTACTTTACGGGTATTAGTAAAAACTTTTGGAATGTTTGAGGAAAATGGAAGGATTCGAATCGTTTCCTATTAATTAATATTAATTACTCCTTCCGGTCTCAAATATAAGAAAAAATTCTTTTTTTAGATTTATTGAATAATTAATATATTTGTTTTACAATGTAGACCATATACATTAACTACAATGTACTTAAAAAATGAATATTTCCTTATATTTGAGAACAGAGAGAATATTTTTTTAAGTTAATTAATACTCCCTCCGTCTTGCAATAAATGACCAATTTGAAAATGTGTAATTTTGAACTAACTTATTTTGGGTGTCCTCTTGTAATTTGAATTAGTTTAGGAGGTGGCTTCTTGGGGCAGCCGCCTAACTCTTGTAATTACTTTTGGGTGACTGTCCTTTGCACACCTTGTGCGGGACGGATCACTGTTGTTAATATATCCCATTTTAATTTGTTCAAAAAAAAAAAACTTATTTTGACCAATTTTTCTACCAACATACAAAGATAAATAATATCATATAAGATACCGTTAGATTTGTCTCGATAGGTATTCAAAATATCAAATTTTCATAATTTTTTCTAATATATTATTCAAGATATTTAAGTTCAAAATTATGCATTGGCATGCGTAATAAAGTTAACTGTGTCAAGTATTAAGAGACGGAGGGAGTATAATAAAAAGTACTCATACAGTATTTGTTTCTTGTAGAAAAAAAAAATTGATTATTAAAAGGATAATTAAAAATAGATTATTTCATTTGTTGTAAAATGAACCAATTTATCCCTTTAAAAAAATAAATCAATCTAAATTAAAATTTTATCCATTTAAAAATAAATCAGTCTAAATTAAATTAATTTATTCTTTAAAAAAAGTTAGGTTAATAATGATCTTCGTTGTTAAATGTGTAAAGAGCAACAAAAAAAGTCTGTCATTGTATCTAAATTATAAAGTAATTTTTGAATGTGCAATTTGTTAGCTAAAATAATTTAGGTCTTGTTAACAAGTGTTTTTGAACACTCTTTAAGCATTCTAAATTAGGAAATTATTTTTTATAAAATAGATACATCATCAAAGACTATTTTGACTAATAAAATGTATAATCAAAAATTGTTATGAAGAGTCGATAGCTATTTTAACTAATAAAGTGAATAATCAAATACATCTTTGTAATTTCATTGCATTGAAAAATTATTGTGTCTACTCAATATACGAAAGTTAAGAATTATTGTGTCTACTCGATATACAATCAAATACATATTCGTCAAGAGTTAAGACTATGATCCGTAATCATTTTGAAAATGTTGGATAATGTAGTAACGAAAATTGCCCCTGGTTTTTGGTTGAATTTACGAAACAACGCCATTAAGAAGACTCCAACGGTTTTTTTGTGGATTACATTATTTATTATTTATGAGTAGTACTATTTATTATTAAAATATTATTTTATCTGTACCAACTTTTTTTTTAACTCTGTACCCTCTCTTGTCTTATGTGTTCAAAAGATCTTTTGGTTTTTTTTCCTAAAAAAAAAAAAGGTATTTTAGTTTTTTCTTTCTTTTAATACATTTTAATATAAATATTAACAGATGTTAAAGATAAACAAATTAAAATAAATGTTGAATTAAAATGTTGTGATTAAATTTAAAATGTTGAATAAGTGGTTATTATAATATTTAAGATTTTAATTAAAATAAATTTAAAATCTATTTTAACATTCTTTTTACATCCAAAATCACTTAATATTAAATTCTTCTTTAAAATTTTAATATAAGATTAAATATGGTTTTGTTCCTATAAATATATTAACTTTTCACTTTTGTACTTAAAAAAAAATCTTTGACTATTAGTCTCAAAACATTTTATATCACCGCTTTTGGTCACTACTTTTAGGTCAATTATTGTCTGTTTCAAACTTATAGTCTGTTATAGGGGCTTAACGATGGGACGACTACCATTCCTACTATTCTAGTGGCTCCCGCGACACTTCTTTGGAGGAAAGATGTTTCTCTAAAGGTCTCTATTTTGGGTTGGCGCCTTTTTCTGAATAGATTATCTACGAAGGCTAATATATTTTGAAGGGGGATTATTCAGCATGACGCTCAGCGGTGTGTTACCGGTTGTGGGGAGATCGAGTCGGATGTTCACTTAATCTTATCCTGCAGCATTTTTGGGCAGGTGTGGTAGTTTGTTCAGCATTGGTTAGGTGTTCGTTCAACAGACCCCTTAACCATTGTCGATCACTATCTTTAGTTTGGTATGTCCTTGGGTCTTGCAAAATCGCGGTGTTATTTTATGTATCTAATTTGGTATGCAAGTTCTTAGGTCATTTGGAAGGAAAAGAATACGATAATTTTTCGTTCAGAGGAGAGCACACCTTATCAGCTCTTGGAAAATATCAAGATTCTTTCATTTTGGTGGTATAAACCACAATTTGTTGTTTATCATTATAAGTTCCATGATTGGTGCAAGAATCCATTTTTATGCTTGGGTGATGGCTGATGTCTTTCTTTTGATTGAAACTCTGATGTAATTATTGGCTATCCTCTTTGGCACACCTTGTGCTGGAGGGATATGTCATTGGTTTCAATATATCTCATTTTGATTTGTTCAAAAAAAATATCTTATGTAGCCTTCATTTTTTTAAGCGGAATTTTTCATGAATGTTCATAATATTATAAGAATCTCTCGCAAAAAAATAGAATTATTTAATAAAATAGGAATTAAATATGATTTTTTTTTATGTTTTTGGCGGTAAAAAGTAATATTTAATTCATGTTTTGTTAAACAATTCTAATTTTTTTGGATAGATTCTTACAATATTCTAAACATTTTTGAAAATATTTTATTCAAAAATATGATGATTGCACATGAGTTGACTTAAAAGTATGGATCAAAGTGGTGATTGAAAATTTTTGAGTCACTAAAAGTTAAAGAATTTTTTTATGGGGAATAAAATAAAAAGCTTGTATATTTATAAGGACCAAAAACTTATTTAATCCTAAAATATATTATAATTTAATAAATTAATATATATTAAAATCTTCTTTGACATTTAAAATCTCGAGTTGAAGAAGTATTTAAATAAGTTGTTATTTTAATATTTTGTAATTTTTCAATTATTTGTGACATTAATTCAATTTAAATATAAGAAATGATACATGTTTATGAATGATAAAGTGGTAAGACGGGATGAAGTTTGGTTCCGCTGAAGTAAAAATGTCAGTCATAAGAAATGGGGATTTAAATTGTTACCATTTGAAAATTATGGCTAATTTTCGACTTAGATAAAAGATTTAGATTTTTGAACTTTAAGTATGCGTTGAAATGAATTTGATACAAGAAGATAATAGATGTATGTATGTATGTATATATGTTTATGGTCCGTAAAAATAAAGAGATTAGATTTGATGACAACAGTTTGGGAGAATTTTGTCCGAAGTTTCAAAATTGTATGAAGTATAAAAAAACACATGAAGAATAAGGAAACGAGGGATTTTGCCTCCGGTCCATGTGTCCCGCATGCTGATTGTGGATTTTTGCCTATTTAAAGTCTATTTGGACCCATAAATATTCATTCAGAAACGTGGTGGTTCATAGGCAAATGAGTGCAACCAAAGCATATCAACAAAGGGTGTTTTTGCCCATTCCACTTGTTCTCGTGTATGTTTACTTTTTTATTTTTGATGATGTATTCAGTTACTATGAATAGCTAAACACTTTAGATTAAGATTCAAAGATTAATCTCTATTATTTGATGGGTATTCCCACAAGCTCATGACAATTTATTTTATCAGTGCTATTTGAACTAAGTATATTTAATATACAATGTTCTTAAGCTTTTCAGTTTTTTTTTATCTTAAACCAAACCTAGGTTAAAAATATTTTATTAAGTTTTCACTTTTCTAATCGGAATCAATATATATATATATATATATATATATA
>Ga0315914_1000900_pt1 | contig 41642 bp, 22 predicted proteins | sample MpolenodulesMG_FD_203920 | JGI IMG/M metagenome (GOLD analysis project Ga0315914, IMG submission 203920) | Medicago polymorpha root nodule microbial communities from Los Angeles, California, United States - elongated nodules | ecosystem: Host-associated > Plants > Roots > Nodule | place: USA... | reverse complement strand
AATAACATATCACACGTCAAATTCCATGTCATGTGTGAAATTGAAACCATTGTCACTTGTATAAACGTGTCTCGATACCAAGCAATCGTCTATCCATGTCCGACATCGACACAATACTTATATCAATTATTAAACTGAACAACGTTATTATTTTAAATTAAAAGAATTTGTCGAAACACCAATGTGAACATCATGTCTAATGTTCGTATCGGTGTATACATATCATAGTTTACAAACATAAATATAACGATTGACGACAATATTGACATCACACAATTTTAAATTAAATGATATACCAAAACAACAACATTCCACAAACAAAAATGGAACAATAAAATTGTAACTTTTGACATAATGTTGATTACACCTTCATTTTAGGCAAACACCCCTTCATTAAACCTATAATGCCTTTCAAAATGGTAACACTACATGATTCAAACATAACGATGAAAATAATAAAATAAACAAAGACTACACGTGCCATAAGACAAACATTATAATCAAGTAGTCCTCCTACCAACAAAAGACATGAAAACAAAGGATCAAATTGAAATCAACGTTTATTTTTTTAAGAAGAACAACACTAAAAATTAGAAACCACAATAACAATTCATATCAGTGAGATATCTTAGAAGGAACAACCCGAACAGAAAGAAAATCCGGGATACATAAAAAACCAACACGTCACCAACACTTAAACTGCTATCACTCAGAAACTTATACCATCCTTCACCGATATATTTTTATTCACATTTGATATCATGATTTCTTACATAAGTGATGATATCACACTCATAGGTTTTGAGAATGTCCAACAATTCTAAGATAATCTTTCTTTGGCTTTCACGAAGGACTTTTTCCACAGACCTGCTGGGGATACGCTATAACATCGTGTCTGATGACCGAATATTCACATGGCACCCAATCTTCACCAAAACTTATGTGGGGAAGAGAATCAAAATGTGTAAAAATGTCTTCTTCCTGTGCAACCCAACAATCAACAACATCATCCACAATTACGACCGAGTTATCAGTGGTCTTTCCTATCCCTTCATGAGACTCATCCAAAACTAACATTTTTTTTGGCTAGTGTGTAACCCGTGTTGATGCACGGGTAGATGATTACGTGTTATGAGTGCTCGTCATTACGTAACTATTATCGCAAAAAAGAAAAAACAATCAAAAAAAATTCACATTACACGTGTATTATGTTATGTGTGTACAATAATAGTTGTTTTGTATTACGCGTGTATTATGTAACACGTGCACGATCAAAGTGGTTTTATATTATGCGTGTCAATTACAAAAATTAAAATTGCGCAAACAACATAAATAGGCTTTAGTTGAATTAGAAAATACTTTGAATAAATTTTTGGAGATATATTTTGAAAATTAAATGATAAATCCTATAGGTTTGAAATTATTATATCAAATTCAATAATAAATTCAATTTTTGGCATATTAGTATTCACACCGCTGTTTTAAACATATACCCAGAACTAAGTAGATTTGGGCCAAGCCCAAACTCTTTCATCAAGCCCGAGCCCTCTCCTAACTTTCATTCATTCTTCTGAAACGCTAACAATGAGCGCTTTCTCCCTCTTCTTCCCTCAATTGCCGCCACCATCTTTCTTCTTCCACCACCACCGAGATTGGCATCCATAGACAAAAAAAACATGTTTTCTTTATCTCCTCAACATTCTCTATCTTTCTATCGAAACAAAATCAATAAAAGAGAAGATCGAAAAAATGGGTCATCTCTTTTTAGCGAATTTCCAACAACTCCGACCTTGTTGATTCGTATCCTCCATCATCTACAAATTCATGGATGGAACATATCAAACTTAGCTAAAAAGGTAATCCAAAATATTTTCACTTTTCTTACTCTAGATCGTTTTGTACTTCCTTGTTTTCCTCTCATTCAAATCTGTTTATAAAGCATTTAGGTTTTCTATAAATTTTGCAAATCAATAATCTGTATTTTAATTTTTTTTTTGGATTTTTTTTAGTTGTAAACGTGAAAAAAATTCAAACATGGCTAAGTGTGAGGATGATGTGTATATTTTTGTATATTAAATTCTTCTTGATGTGTAACCTATATTGGTCATGAATGATTTCCCCCAAGTTATATTTCATGTTCATTTTGTGTCAAAAAATAATTTTTTTATGGCATGTATGTTGAAAGCCAATGTTTTATTTTTCTCATGGTATCAATTTGCAGTGAAATAGATTAGTTGGTTATGGTAGATAACAAATGTCTTAAGAAAAAGAATTCTAAGGTATTCACATTTTGTCACTTGTTATGTGGCTTTTATAAGAGAAAAAAAAGCATGAACATGTGTATGATGTTCGCCAAATGTTACTTATAATCACTTAAAATGCATATATTCAATGAAGACATTATATTATGTTTAATAACCACTTAATGTGATATCTAACATTATCTCAATCTAACTCTTCCTCCCATTAGGGAACCAAAAAACATGACAGAGGCATTTATGATTGTGTGAGGACAATAGTTTAAGATGGAGCTACTGCTTTATAAGGGATGACTGTGTTTTGAAATTGTGTATAATCATTATTTTCCTTCTTAGAAGGTTGAAGATGTTGAAAAATTGGTGGTGAATCGAAGGTCATATAAGATAAACTTTCAAAATGATGGTTTATGAATTAACATCTATTTGAATTTGAGTTGAATTAATAAGTGTAAGGTAGTTTTTGAGTTGAATTAATCATAATAAAAGTTTTAATATTGACTCAAAATGAGAGTTTTTATAAAAGACACATAGGCTTCGTTTGAAACTGTTACATTCTAAGCTTATGGTTTATTGGTTATGATTTTGGGTAAGTCTTTTGATGATTTGTTGTTACAAAATCATCTTAATCTTTTGACATATATTTTCTCTCTTCTCTAGATATGATCTTTTGTTACAAAAGTGTTAAAATATGTTGAGGTGACAAATGATTAGGATGAGATGTTTTTGTTGGTCATTAAAAGTCATAAATAATGAATATATTTTCATTGAATTACCTAAAAAAGAAAAACTCATATAAATGTAGTTCTATTGTATCAAATAGACCTAGTGTGATATAAAAGCACATGAACATGATAAAATTTATTTTTAGTAAATGTGAATTAAATATATGGTTCATATTATATATATATATCAACAATTTAGAAATTTTACTCTTCAATTTTTTTTTAGAGATTTTATGGAAAAACATAATAAATTTTGTGTTTGTTTATCGTAATAATAATAGCTTATTGAAAAAAAAATTAATTTCTATAGTCACAACTATATAAAATGGACTCCTTGATTCAAAATAACCTTCATTTTTTTTAAAGAAAAATAACCTTCATCTTTTAATACTTAATTTCTTTCCCCTTAAAAACGGTGGATTCTAAGATGAGGGGGCAATTAAGTCCCTCATCGGTGTACCATCTATAATATACCATTAGATCTTTAAAAATGATCTAATGGTTTGAATTTTATTGAAACAAAGATATGCTTTCCTCCACCTGATCCTTCCTCTCCTTTTTTTTTCTTCGTCCAGCAAAACCTTCATCTTTCTCTTGCTTCCTTAATGTCTTCTTTCTTTTTCCATTGGAAAGAGAAAACCCAAATCAAAGAAACTTTAAACCTTGTAACAATTGAAAAAGAAAACCCAAATAAAAAAGTTTCGTTAAACCTTGTAGGTTGTAACAATGGTCGAAGCTTGACTGTTGGTTAAAAAAACACAATTCAAACGAAATTCACAACCTTTAGCATTATAGATTTAAAGAATTGGTTTAATTTTTATAGGCAATTGGAAAGATTTGGTTTAATTTTTATTGGCAATTGGTAAAAGCACAATAATCTTATAATTTATTCGTGAATAGCCATGATTTTTATTGTCAATTTTTATGTGCTTCAATTTACATGCAGAACTAATGATGAGTAATGCCTATTTTTCATAACCAGCAATCGACAATACTGATGAAATCATGACAAGACACCAATCTAACTTCTTTAAAATTGCTTGAACAGACTTCTAATCAACCAAATATACAAAAGGAAAATTGAGGAATCAAGCCACAAAAGCAACAAGAATGCATCGCAAATTTTAATTGTATTGTTATTCCTTCTTGATGCAAAATTTCCTGTTTCACGAACTCTCAATCAATTACTTATTTTATGGGATTGCAATTAACATATTTGTTGAAGAAGAAGAAGAAGAAATTAGTTAATGTTAGGGTTCATAACATGTTCAGATTTGATGGTTTGAGTCCAGGAACCATTTTAGGATAGGATTGAATGTGAGCACTTGTACATGTTTCCACTTTTAATTTGAATAAATCTAAACCATCTATTTAATCTATTGGTATTTTTCTCGTGGTCCACCGGTAAGGGACCTAATTAGACCCTCACCCTAGAATTCACCTTCCTTTATGGCATAAGCACTTGGATCATATTTATTGGAAAAGGGATGAGAAATTAATCAAAATAAAGATTCTACATTTCTTGAAGTTTGATGATCTAGATACTTATGTGGATTGCATTAGAAGCAAATTTATTTAAACCAACATAATGGGTACAACTAGCAATTTTCAACCCTTAGAAACTGTCAATATTGAAATTAGTGGCTCCGAACACCTATAATTTATAGTAATAAATTATTTATTACATTCATTGGCTCCCTAACTTTGACGTTAATTGTTCTTTTAACCAAATGACTTAGATTTATTGTTTTCAAGAGTCATCTTCAATAACATGACTACTGTGAATTCTTTTGATGTCTTTGGTTAGTGGGAGTTTGAATTTTATATTATCGATTTTGTGATGATGGATTTTTCTTTCACTTATTAACTTTGATATATTGATGTGAATTTTCATTCAATTTAATTATTGATGATGAGATGAATTCTTGTATATATCAAATGTAAAAAATTAAAGCTCAGTGTTGAAGGGATCACTATGCTGGTGATCGACACTATTTTGGAGCTGAGGCATTACATGTGAAAAATTTGAGCTCAATATTGACAAGATCTTTATGTCGGCTGTTAACATTAATCTGGAGCTGATGTATTATGTGTGAAAATTAGAGCTCAGTGTCGTCAGGATCACTATGTCGATGATTGACACTATTTTGGAGTTAAGGCAATGTGGTTTTCCGTGGACCACATAATATCTCTAGCTTTTAGGCATTTGAGAGAAATCACATAAATTATTTGGCTTTAAAGCATTTGAGAGAAATCACATGATTTCTCTGGCTTTAAGGCATTGAGAGAAATTGAGGACGAACAATGATAATGATAGTATGTTGATGATCACTTTGCCATATCATTTCTTGCTACACTCTACACAGATGACTAGTCGACGGAATTGGTGATATTTGTAACCATGGAAGGTGTTGTATCAATTAAGGATATAACTACCGCTATGATTCGATATCATTTAGTTTTTTGTTGGATGGAGTCTTAATTAAGTGTTGCATCATGGGATCATGTAGTGGCCACGTTAGGAAGTTTGTTATCAGTCCGAGAGTCGTTTTCAAATTTTATTTTATTTTTTTAAAAATACACAATTGATTTTGCCCAAGTGGGAGAATGTTAGAATTTCTTCTAATATTTTGTGGGCTGCAATCAATTGTTGGTTTTGGTTTTAATAAAAACGGACTGATGTTGTGATCTATTTGATGATGCTTATGCCTTAATCAAAGTGATCGATAAATAATGGGCTTTTGGGCACTTACTTTGATTTATGTAGAAACATAGTGTAGGCCCAAACACTAGGCGCATGATGGGTTGTACCTAGGGTTGCACGGTTATAAATAGAGATGCTAGGTCCCCTTTGCCATCACTCTGGCAATTCTGCTCATTAGTGGTTTGCACCATTGAAAACCCTAAGTCCGGAGCAAGTGAAAGGCAAAGGAAGACTTTGTCTCAAATCTCGGCGAATCCGGTAATCATAATCTTCAAGTAAGTGTGTTTTAATTTCATATAATATCTCGATCTTGATAATTAATTATTACATTCCTTATAAATTTGGTGATACTCATGAATTTTAATTAAAAAAGAATGGGTTGAAAAATGTGTATCATGGATTGTTTTGCTATAAAAGAGAATGAAGTTTAAGATGTGTATCATATGAATATGAATTTTAATTTGGTGATATACCAATTTAAATCTATATAAAAAATAATCTTAAATAGTTAAATAGCTTTTTTATAAGCCAAAAATATATAAAATTTATGTGAAACATATAGAAAACGTAAGTGATCCATACAAAATTACATGTACTTTACTAGGTTATGGACTCATTTTGTCTTACTCAAGAACAAGACAGCCAACAACACACAAGTATGTGTTAAACCGAATAATAATATGAACCTAACCTAACGAATTTATGAAAACAAAGGCTGAGATTTGCTAGGATAGGGATGCCGAAGCATAGGATGCTAAGGACAAAAAATCATTATTTTTTCTCTGCTTTGGAAATATCACAGCCACCCTTTTTCAATTTTTGTGGTGTTATGGACAGAAAGACAATAACTTAATAACAATCACTCTATTTCAATTTTTTAAGCAGTATAGTGATTAGATTGACATACTCTTTGTCTGGAGAAGTGAAAAGTCCTAGATTCAAACTCATACTTCTATATATCAATGTTCTTACAACTATCAACTAAGTTATTTCTACCTTCTTAAGTGAACAAATTTTCTATATATACACTTGTGCATATATTTCCTCTGGTAGGGGTGTAATGGGTCGCTTTGGTTTGGTTTGGTTTTTGAGATAAATAAATCCAAACCAATAAAATATAGTTGGATTGGTTTGCATTATGTAGTTTTTTCTTGCGAAATTCAAACCAAATTAAGTTGACAAAGAATGAGTTGCTTTGGCTTCCTTCAATCGGGTTGATATTTTTAAAAATTTGAGACTTAGGGCATGTTTGATTGCAGTTTTTAAAAACAGTTTTTTGTTTTTAAAAACTAACAAATTGAAAACTTGTTTGATTTGATTGTTTTACAAAATAGTTTTCAAAAACTATTTTCACTTTTGTTGTTTTCAAAAGCAAAAAACAAGAACAGCTAAATGTGGTTTTGCTTTTCACTTTTCCGTTTTTAAAAACCAAAAACACGGAGAAAAACAAAGGTCAATTTTCATTAATGGCAAAATTGTAATAAATTGCAACTTTGATTCTTTTTTAAAACTGCTAATGTGGACCAATTCAACGTAAAGGTGTTCAGTGTTCACAATTTTCTTTACTTTTTTGACTTAATTTTTTTTAATTTAATTAATATACTCAATTATTTTATACATGCATTCAATATGTTGTAAAAAAAACAATAGTCGTTTTGATCCTTAAATGTGTAACAAGTAGTTATAATGGTTTCTCAATATACTACTATTTTCAAAATAGTCCCTGACATTAAAATAATTCGTTAATATTGTCATATTAGTCATTCAATATACTTACTTATTGTCATATCAGTCCTTAAAATTACTTACTTATTGTCATTTCAGTCCATATATGGAAATATTTATTGACTATTGAGAGATTATTTTAGTGTCATGGACTATTGTGACCGACAAAGTGCACAATCAGAGGCTATTTTGGATTTTGATGCATTGAAAGATTATTATGACTATTAATTACACATTCAGGGACTAAAGTGACTATTACCGTTTTTTAAACAAGCAAAAATGTAATAGTCTCTTTATTATATACATGTGCAAAATATTATTGTATACATGTGTAAAATAATTGTCCTTTTCGTTACTTGATGTGGCAATATATTAATATGTATACATGTTGAAAATAATTGCAGACTACCATAGCATATTAATTAAACCAATTTTTTTTTAGTTCTTTTCTTAATTCTTGTCGGCATATGACTTATTTCATCCATTTTAAAATAATAGTCGTTTAAGTTTTGTGTATGATTAAGAAAAAAATTAATAGTGTTGAATTTCAAGGTAAAATTTGTGTCATTTACTAAAATATTCTTATTACTTGTAGTTAATGAAGTAATTAAGTTGGATATTACAATGATTATTTTATTGGTTAATATATATTAGATTAATTTGTATATTGTTTTAAAAAAGAATATATCATTAATTTCTATCTATTACTTTTTATTATCTAATGTAATAAAATAAAATTAATTTAAAAAAAACTAGATTACCGAATGAATTTTATCATCTTCGAAACAATTTTCAAAAATTAGATTAATCAAATGGATTTCCTCATTTTCTCATCTCTAGAACAGTTTTGAATCATCAAACACATTTTCTTCTATTCTCTTTTTAAAAAGAGTTTTCTAAAATAGGTTTATAAAACAAATTTTAAAAACTAAAAACCAAAAGTGATTCAAACAGGCTCTTAATTTAAAAAATCTATAAAAAAAAATAAAAATAGTTTTTAATCAAACATTAAAGATTTTTTATACTATTAATTCAAGTAATTAATAGTATAAAAATTATGGTTTATGATAAACAATATGACATAATTTGATCTGACTCCATTTAATAGGATAAGGCTTGACTGTTGTTGTTGTATACTATTAATTCAAGTAAATAAGCTAAAATAAAGATATATTATATAATGCTTAAAAATTATATGAGCACAACATATTTTTTTAAGATAATGCTATGAATATAGTGTAATATAAAAGAAATAATAATAAGTGAGGTAGGCCAAAGGTGATCGGTTTGAATGACGTAAAACTGATACTCGAACCGATAGAGGTTGGACTTGATTGGTTTGTTTCAATTTTATTTTTTTTTGAAGAAGTTGGTTTGTTTCAATTTAAACTCGAACATTAAAAAAAACCAAAGCAAAATGGTTAATTGGATCATTGGTGTGGTTTTTATACCCCCTGCCATTTGGTCTTAATACAAGAAGAAACAACAAAAATCATAAAAACGAAAGAGACTTTTTTTTAATAAAACCAGAAGACTTTTTCAATGCAGACATTTAAAAAGTTTATACTAAAGTAACTTGACATTAAATGTTTTCATATTCACAAATATAAACATTAATTGCATTTTTTCCATTAACCAGGTATTCTCGATGCACAACTAACGAGATTAATGTCTCGAGTCTTGTACGACTCAAATGGACGGTAAATTATCCCTAAGAGTTTTAACACTGCTAGATGTCTAAGGCTGGATTCAAACCCAGAATCTTAATTAAGCTAAAAGAGACTCGCACCATCTCATTTAAGTGCTCTTAGTTACATTAATTTCATTTTTTTTTTGTCTTAGATGATGTGGTAATCCACTAAAATTAAACTCACACACAACTGTGAGGTTCCGGGTTCGAACCTGAGTCACGACGTCTTGCCTTGCAATTTCGGCATTTGTCAGTTGAGCTAGGGTTCTAGACAAATTAATTGCATTTTTATTAAATACAAAAGAGTATAAAATTTATCGGAGCTATAAATATACCTTAAAATTTGCATTTTTTTTATATTTGGGAGTGAAAAAGTATTATATAAAGGACCAAATATAGTATGATGCATGACTCAAATCACCTCAAGGTAGGGAAGAAAAACACGCAGATGGATTATCTTGTAGTGTTTCTGTTTCTATCTCTTTCAATCTCTTGTGCTTCTTCTACTTTAGTTGAGGAGAGTTTCATGCAGTGCATGTCAACCATAGTTAGTAGCTATTCTGAATCCTCTGAAAAAACAGTGCTTATCAACTCATCCTTGTATCCACAAGTATTGGAATCATTGAAACAAAATCCAAGATGGGTGAACTCATCAAGCAAACCTCTTCTCATTATGACACCTTCCCATGAATCAGAAATTCAAGCAGCCATACTATGCAGCAAAGAGATTGGTGTGCAGATTAGGGTTGTTAGTGGTGGCCATGATTATGAAGGATTGTCTTATCTTTGTAAGACACCCTTTATCATGATTGATCTTATCAACATCCGTTCGATCGACATTAATCTTGTCGATGAATCTGCTTGGATTCAGGCTGGTGCAACATTAGGTGAACTTTACTATAAAATCTCCAAAGCAAGTAAAGTTCATGGATTCCCTTCAGGTGAATTAGTTTGACTTTTTGAGACTATCTACTGGCACAAGCAATTATTAGACGGTCTGAGAGAGCTTGTGAAAATAACTTATGACAAGCTATTTTCCGCTTATTTATATAAGCTCGCTAAGATTGATTATGAAAACAACCTATAACTTTTGTGAAAATAGTCTTGACTTTAATTTATCTTGTTTTAAAATTACTTATTTATAAGCACTTCTATGATAAGTTTTTAATGAAGTTAATTATCGAGAAAGGAAAGAAAAAAAACGGTTAATTAAGTTGTTTTTCCAAACAGGTTTATGTCCAAGCGTTGGAATAGGCGGTCACATCAGTGGAGGTGGATTTGGTACCTTGTTTAGGAAACATGGTCTAGCAGCAGACCATGTTGTTGATGCTTACCTTATAGATGTAAATGGAAGGATTCTTAATAGAAAATCAATGGGAGAAGATGTTTTTTGGGCCATAAGAGGAGGTAGTGCTGCAAGTTTTGGAGTCATTCTTGCATGGAAGATAAGATTGGTTAGAGTTCCACCTATTGTTACTGTTTTCACCATTCATAAAACTCTGGAAGAAGGAGCCACAAAACTCATTCATAGATGGCAATACATAGCAGATAAGTTACCTAAAGATCTTTTAATTAGAATAGTTGCTCAAACTAATGGTGCAAATTCAATAACAATCCAAACCATGTTTAACTCTCTCTTTCTTGGAGAAAAAGATAACTTAATCACAAAAATGAATGAGAGTTTCCCTGAATTAGGGTTGCAGGAAAAAGACTGCATTGAAATGAGTTGGATTCAATCAGTTTTGTATTTTGCAGGATACACCAAATATGACCCTATAGAACTCTTGCTAAACAGAACTGTAGCCTACAAAAGCCCATTCAAAGCCAAATCTGACTATGTAAAAAAGCCTATACCAGAAACTGGTTTAGAAGGGATTTGGAGAATGCTTCTAAAAGAAGACACATTAGCATTACTTATAATGGAACCATATGGTGGAAGAATGAGTGAAATTTCAGAATCTGAAATCCCTTTTCCACACAGAAAAGGAAACTTGTACAACATACAGTACATGGTCAAGTGGGAAGTGAATAGCATTGAAGAGTCCAACAAACATATAAAGTGGATGAAAAAACTTTATAAATACATGACTCCTTATGTTTCAAAGTCTCCAAGAGCTGCATATTACAACTATAGGGATCTTGATATAGGTAGGAACAAGCATAGTAACACAAGCTACTCAGAAGCAAGTGGTTGGGGCATCAAGTACTTTAAGGGAAACTTTAGGCGTTTGGCACAAATTAAGACAAAATTTGATCCCCAAAACTTTTTCAGGAATGAGCAGAGTATTCCTCTTCTAAATGTCATTACTCCTTCACATAGAGGTGGTGGAAATAAGTAGGAGCACCTAGAACCTTTGTGCAATGTTTTAATATAACTCTTGCTTGATAAACAAGTAAATTAAGCGCTTACATTATTTTCTGTTATAATGTTAGTGCCTATGTACAAGTTATTTCTATAGCAGCAAAAGATAAAATGAAATCAAACTACTTTCATATAAGCTATAGACTATTTTCATAACTTGTCTTGGAGAGCTTACGAAAATAAGTTGAATAGGCTTATGCGCATGTCATAAGTTGTTTCCATAAACCCTCACAAACAGTTTCACTGTGCTTATGCTAGTTGGTAAGTTCAAATAAATCAATCTAATTTGACCCTTTGTGGTTATATGTGGATAAAAACTATATACCTAGTTTATTCCTACAACAACTATCTTGTTGATCTTCTGCTATGATTTTGTAATAAACCCAAGACAGAAGAATTTATTGCCTCTGCAGCCTTTTCGTAAGATCCTAGAGAATCCAAATTATATGCCCTTTTTAAATAACTAAATGAATGTTATAAAACTTTGCTTTGGTCTTGCCGACTCTAGTTTTCTACAAGGTAATAAACTATTCAAAACAACTTATGTATGAGGGACCTCAACTAGTGTGAGGACATAGAGTGGAGCCACAAAGATTTATGGGACTCCTAAAGGTAAATTTTAAGCTCTTTCTTTTTACAATAGTTTTGAACATACCTACGAAACACATTGAAAAGCCATCATTGAGATACATGTTTTTTGTAGATGATATGGTCCTACTTGAAGAGTCGAAGAAGAAATTAAATGGCAGATGAAAGGCTTGGAGATAAGCCTAAGAAGCAAGACAGAGTATATTGAATAAAACTTGAGAAAAAGAGAACATTTCTATCCTAGATGTGAAAGTTTGTGCTAATCTCGGCTTACACAACTTTAATATCTTGCTTGAGTCAAAAGTGTAAACTGATGGTCTTGGATGGCTGAAATGGAGGATCCACCAAGGTGTTTTATGTGATACAAAAATACCGCTCAAATTGAAGAAGAAAATGTTATCGTACGATTGTAACACCACCTATGTTGTATGATATAGAGCGTTGAGCGGTAAAAAAAAAACTAACCCTAGAATAAAATAAGCATTGCATGAATGAGAATATTGTGTTGAATGTCTAGTACGACTAGACAAAATAGGATTAGAAATGACAATATTAGACACGACTTGGGAAAAACCTGTAGATTATGTAGTAAAAAAAATACATCAGATAGAGGGTAATCAAATCCTAAGAGGCGAAAGAAGATCTAGAAAAACTATTAGAGACTATTAAATTTGACCTAGATATTAATGAGTTGGATTGAGATGTATAAATGGCATATTATTATGATGTCTATTGATCGATGTAGTTGACCCTAAAGGCTGGCTGTTGTTCTTAAAAATCTTAACAATATAAATGATAGTACCAGACTACCAGCAAACCTTGAATTACAATGCATAGCTTATCATGTGTTAAGACAACCATTCACTGATTAACTATAGACTTGTAAAATAAGGGGATCCATGATTTAAGAAAAACTACAACAAAATGAACTACTACAACATGTTTTGCAAAATCATTCACCGTCATAATTTACACCAAAAATGTCAAAAAGCTACCCTTCTAAGCTATCAGTTTTCTCATTGGGAAATTCTCTGTATAAAGAAAAAATAAAATCAACTACAACAAGAATAAAAGCAAAAGAAAAAGGTCTGAGGAATCCATATCAAAGAGTCCATTGAGGAGCTGAACCGTTGGATTTGTACTTCAACATTTCAATCCCATATCTTTCTTTATCTCTCAACCTTTTCTCCTGATAAACCTACATTAAATTAACCAAAAATGGTACAAAAAAGTCTAATATAAATAATGCCAAAATATAAGTTATAACAGATAAGAGCAGCTTCATGTCTTTGTTCTGTTTTTGACATTCAAGTATTTTGATTCTATAGTTTGCAAGCAACTTTTTCACTAAAAAAATTGAGTTTAATTGATATGCATTGTGAGTATAAAAAACGTAAACACATGTATCTAATCACATCTCACCACATAGATAATAATGGAGATATTTTAGAAACCAACATAGCACAAAGTGGCATAATGATGAGATATGAATAGATGCATGTGAACTCTTTTACACTGACACAACATACTAATTAAATCAAAGAAAAAATTATAACTACAAGAGTATCCTTACTATTATAGCCCATTTTCATATAGAACTAAGAAGCCATTTTGTCATAAGTAGAATTTGAAAGTGGTTATTTATCACAAATAACCTCTAATATTTCTTGACGTAGACTATTTCTGTATACACTGTAAAGCCTGTGGGAGCAATCTCAAATGCTGAAAAGACAACATGATAACTATGGCTACAACTAGAAAAGGGCCTGCTACTTTATAATCTTGTACAGACGTTAACATGTTACTTCCTTTCACACACTCGGACAACAAATTTATAAATGTTTTAAGGAATTCCAAGAATCCCACTTTTGGCTTTTCCAAGGAACATCAAGGCAGTTTCGCAAATGACAGGCTAAGGATTTGTCAAATTTAGCTGTTACAAATAATAGATCACTAGGCAACAGGGTTGTCGATCGCGGATTGCAAAATAAGGTAGTTTGATCAAATTCCGCTACGCAGCAGTGCAATAGTGCCGCTATTTAACAACACTGCTTTGCGCCTAGCTTAGTTTGCAAATCAGAGAACAAATGTATTTTTTTACAAGTTAAACGAGCATCAAGTTATAGAAAATTCAAAGTAGAACAATACCGTACATATATTACTAATTTCATGAATCTCAATGAATTTTAATGCAATGTTTGCCTGATTTGCAAGACATAAATGAAAGAAAATGCCTATGTGCCTGAATAAACTATTCCAGATATACAAATAACCTTTCCTTTACCTCCCCTCCATCATCGTTAAACAAGCCAGAGGCAAATATGTTAAGTTACAAAAAGAAAAAGGAATCTGCAGCAAAACAAAAGCCAACACTCTGACTACATCAACAGCAAAAAGTGCAAGTCTATACCTGTCTTTCTGGGTCTGTCAGATTCCTCCACATAAACCCAATTGTCCTACTAATTGCTCTTTCTTGCCTGCAAAACGAGGGCTTTAGCCTGGCATAATTCTCAGCAAAAAAGAAATTGTAACCACTCCTATTTGATTTCGGTCTATATAATCACATAATGACAATCTTGATTTCTTTCGGTTGTTTGAAAGAAGTGTACCTTCAATAGAAGAACCCTTAGATGCATTACTTGAAACATGATACAGGACACCTTTCAGCTGTTCAGAACCCAGGTTCACCGTAACTATATATCCGTCATCAAATTTCCCGTCAATTGTTCCACGCAGTGAAGAACCGAGTGTCTGTGCTGGACTAATTGGACTAACTGCATATAAGAAAGCAAATCTTTACCACAGACATAAATGAAAAGTATAACTACTAACCAACATAGATAAGAACTCTGTTTGGATAACAACTTAATAAAGCGCTTATAGCATAAGATCTTATGAGCTGCTTCTATTACGAAAGATAAAACAAAGTAAAACTGTTTTCATATAAGCTATAAGCTGTTTTCATTCGTTATCAAGGAGAGTTTAAGGAAAAAAGCTGAAAAGAGTTTATGAACATGTCATAAGTTGTTTCCAACATCCATAAGCTCTCCCAGACAGTCACCTATGTGCTTATGGCAGTAAATAAGCATAAATAAGTCAATCCAAAGCTTTATCACACTAGGTGAGGTCAGCTACTCAGATCAAACGACGTCGTAATGTTCTATCATCAGTTGTGTCGATGGTAAATCTTTCTCAATAGATTAGATGTACACAAAGCTAAAAAAAACAATGCGAAGTCTAAGTTAAAGAAACAAATCATCTAAGAATGGTTATTTGTTTCGCAACTACCAGTTTCAAAACAAAAGAATCAGATATTTACCAATATATTATTCACGTAACAAGAGAAAAAACCAAAAGAAGTCAATCAAAAATCATGCTCCTTACTTCTATGACCACATCACAGAAAAATATTTCACACTGCAGCTGTTTGGAAGAGTTTTCTTCAACTTGCTTAATGTTGACAACAATACGTATACCCTAACTCATGATGGATGTATAGTCAATATTATTGGCAAAACAAAGCTGCAGACAATTTTATGTTTATAAGTTTTTAAGCCATGTAACCTGTTAGCACATCCGGGTTATAGTCTTATTGTCGGTGAGCTTCAGCTTGTACAATTAGTACCAAACACCACATAAAAACATAGAAAAAGAGCCAACCATTCCATCACAAATCACATGTCAGCGAACATCGCAAAAACTGTATCATTGATCCATGACATATGCCAGAGGAACAAGACACAAATTATACCCCTATGTCTGCTACTACTGTAAGAAGCTAGAGGCATTGCTTTAAGTAAAAAGACATATAGATACAAATTAATGTTTGAAGCATCAAAGCATTAATCAAATTTAAATGATTCATTGACTTACTCTGAACAGGTGAATCATTGATAGCAGCACCGTCCGTATTGGTTGTGAAGCTATTGGCAACGTTCCCACTCAAAGCATCTGGATATAGGAAATTGTTGAGTGGTAAAAGATGAAATTTTCGAAACAACATAATTACAGGGGGAAAAGGTAGTATCTTTACTAACCAGGTGTTGAGGGAGGGACTTGCTTGCGAAAATAATACGCTTGCTCAAAGTGATAAAGCAACGATAGATAGGTCTTGCGCACCATGAATGATCCGCTTGTTATGGTATCTCGGAAGTTGAAGCTCATTATTACCTCCTTCCATTTACGATCAACAATTACCTACATAAATTTAAGAAAAAGATTAGAGGAGTCATTATAGAAAAGTTGTATTGAAGAGAAAAATCTCAAGATCATTGAGCTGCATCATACATAAATTCCAAACTGAAAAGCTGTTTTAATCAAAATCAAATCTGCTGAAAACGCATAAGAAAGTAAAGGAAACATGTATGTTTCATGAGACAAGGAAACTGTTTTTAGCAATTACTAGAGAAGTATACAATGCTTACCTTTTCAATACCACCACGAGATGTTACTTCAACGAAGAGGTGATGCAGATCTAGTGGTTTCCCCCCTATAGTAGGAATCCTACACAAATACAAAGGGGAAAACATTATTATTATGATCATAGATACATTTGAATTGTATCTCGATTTGAAACAAAACTGAACTCAACAAATATGAATCATTGTGTGTATCATTTTTGGACATGAATCCAGATTCATTAAGATGAATACTAATTCATTAAGATAAATCCTGTTTCACAAGACATGAATCCAGATTCATTAAGATGGATCTTAATTCATTCAGATAAATCCTGATTCACTATGATGAATCCTGATTCACTATGATGAATCCTGATTCATTTTAATGAATTACAACAGCAACCTAAACTTTTTGTAGCCATTCATGTTTCTTTTGTCATATGATTTATCACTTGAAAATCTTGAATTACTTTTAGGTTCGTATTGTGTACTTAAAAATATCATATTTTATTGATCATGTATCTTGCGAATTATAATAAGACTCGATTCACAGTCCAAAAAATAGGTTTCCGATTCACAATCTGAATCAAGTCTGAAGCATGATTTGTTAAGAATGGGAATACCATATTATACTATCCAATAAAATACAATTTTTACATTTCATCATCTCAAGCAAATTATCTCTAGCAGCAACTAAGTGATAACTGGGCAAACGAGAAAACACAAAAAGCACAAAAGATTACCCATCATACAAATGAAATTGACCTAACCCACAAAATCAAAAACCAAGAATTAGCAGAAAAAACACTAAAAAATGGTAACTTTGAACAAAAAGTATACTAGATCGATGAACAAGCTGTGGTACAAAAAGGGCTTTTTTTTGTTGTGAAAAAATGAACAAACGCACTTACTCTAATTTGATACCAAGCGAATCGTGAAAAGATTGAAGTTTTTCCCGGAAGAGGTTAGCATCACGAACAAGGTCAGAGTAGAGAGCGGTTGGAGGAGGACTAGGGTTTGTGAGTTCAGTCTCACGCGGATTTTGGTTTTGATTCTGGTTACTTGTCATTTTTTTGGATTTTGAACTGAACTCAAATCCACAATACCAAATACTCAATTCCCTTTCTTACAGTAATCTAAAACGATACCATACGGTTATAAACACAAACACACTTTATATACCGCATTTCTTATGATATTATCTGTCCAAAACAAAGCTATATATATGGGTTAATTATGTTTTTCGTCCCTGCCATTTAAGCGAATTTTAATTTTAGTTCCCGTGAACAACAATTCTTCATATTCTACCCGCACAATATCAAATTCCACTTATATTGGTCCCTCATCTACACGTGTAACTAAAAAATTGAGACGTGACATGGATTTGATGATTGTACAACTGTCACGCTTGCAGGTGATGTTGACTCGCCCTTATTTAGTTGACTCAACATTAAAAAAAAGAAAAAGACAATTAAAAGCCCCTTTTATGAATCCTAACGTTAACTATTCAAAACCGCCGAATCAGGGATTAGTCCTACCCAGTTCAAAGGGCCGAAGCTGTGGGATACCTGGGTGGACTCATCAAGTGCCAAGGGCTCTTATTTCGGTGGGTTCGAACTCAAGTGAAGGTGTCTAGCCTAGCAATAACGGCATTGTCAATTAAGCTAGGTCTTATGGACAGAGCATTGTATATAAGTTTTGTCCAAAAAAATTCAAGTTTTAAATTTCACCAACACAAGCAAATGCTCTCTAGCAGCAACCTATGAAGCACAAATACTTCTCGGATTAGGCGTGTCAGATATGTATCGAATTATGTCATTTTCAGAAATTATTATGAGTGTCAATGTGTCGTGTCGTGTCCGTGTCTGTGTGCTTCATAGGCAGCAACTAAGTGATAACTGGGCAAGTGAGAAAACACAAAAAGCACACAAATTTACCCATCATACAAACAAAATTGATCTAACCCACAAAATAAAAAACCAAGAATTTGCAGAAAAAACACTAAAAATTGGAAATTGAAACAAAAAAATCAAAGAGAAGCACACTTACTTTAATTTGGTACCAAGCGAATCGTGAAAAGATTGAAGCTTTTGTTGGAAGAGATTAGAATCACGAACAAGATCAGAGTAAGGTGCGGTTGGAGGAGGATAAGGGTTTGTGTTTGTGTTTGATTTTGATTCACTCTCACACTGATTTTGATTTGGATTTTGATTTTGATTACTTGACATTTTTATTTCAAATTCAAATTGAACTTAGCTCAAATTCACACTACAAAGTACTCAATTCAATTTCTTACATTAATTAATCTAAAACCATATCATATCATATGGTTTATAAACACACTTTATATACTGCATCTCATTTCATATGATCTATCGGAAAATATACAATGATGCGATACGATTTTAATCATGAAAAAAATTATAGTATTATTTATTTTTTAAATAATTTAATCATGAAAAAAATGATACTATTATTTATTTTTTAAATAATTTAATGAGAGAAAAAATATGATTTTATTACAATGATTTGATAAATGTTAAGAAAATACTATTTTTAATTCATGGAGATTGAGTCTTGCCGAAGAGACTAAACACTCGCAATAAATATCGACAAAGAGATATAATTATATTTAGTGTCAAACACACCTCAAATATGATTTACTTTCAAGAAACTTATGGAAAAAAATTTAATAAGAAAAAAAACTTATTAAATTTTTTTCCATAAGTTTCTTGAAAGTAATAGATTAAAATAAAATAAAAAACTTAACGAGACATAAATCTTTTTTTGAACGTAAGGAAAAGAAAAAACTATTCAATTTAGTAACTAAACATCGAAAAGGGTCCGCCACATAATAAGATATAATTGTGAAGGGGGAGAAATCGAAATTTTTAAAGTGTCGTTATTAGTAGCACTAAATTTGACTAAAGAATGAGCACATTCATTTCCTTCCCCTAAGAGAAGGAAACCAACCAAAGAACAAAGAGCATCCTAATAAGAGAAAGAAACTCAAAGAGGATGAAAGACCATTTTTTATTATCATCAATCAAATCCAAAGGGGTATGTGAGTTAGATTTCAAAATAATAGATATATAGACAAGATCCCAAGTCAATTGAAGGTCTGCCAAATTGTTGAGAGTTCAATATATTAGATGCTTTTTCACGAGAGCCAGAAAATCCTTCAATCCAACTGTCATTATTATTTCTCAAAAGACCTCAAAAACCAGCATTACATGAATTACCGAAAGAGGAACCATTTGTGTTAACTATTTTAACCATCTCCATGGAGATACCAACAAACTTGACGATTGATAGGATGATTATTAGAACAACCACGAGCGTGAACCATGGAAGAGAGAACTATTAACCGAATTTCAAGTATCTTTCTTCATATTTTAAAAAATCTCCTCATTCATGGTCCTCCAAATCTCCTACCAAATTACTATGAAAAGTGGACATGCCTTATCCATAGCATGTTGCTTAAACTAAACATTGCAATCATTCGAGAAGTAATCATTCAAATAAGTGAAATAAAAATACCTATAAACAAACATTGTATTAGAGCAGTCTCAAAGAGTATGCATGTCATTCTTAACAATGGTTCTACATCTATAGCATGTTGTATTGTTTGTGAGATGTCTCAAACCTCTCAAAGCATTTGTAGGAAGACTACCTTGCATCACCAACAAAAATAATGTCTTAGGTTCTCTGATATTGGTAAACTCTAAATCCACTTCCAGCAAATAATTGGCATCCTCTAATATTGTGCATGTATTCTTGATAGAAAGGATGGAGTTGAGTATACAAAATATTTGAAGTTCCAAACCTCATTCTCAACGATCCACAAAGACGAAGATTGGTATCATTGATATGAATATAAGGCACGACATTGCAAAGATAAATATCATCAATACATTTGTCATACCATATTGAAACACGGCATCTACCAATCTTACAGATGAAATCGTCCCAAAGATCTCCACCACTTTAGCTATAGCACGCCAGCTATAAGAATCTCCTTGTTTAAAAGGAGTGTGCACAATATGACTATCAAACAAGTATTTATTGTCGGTGTTTGAGCCCTAAGCTTTTGTGCTTGATGTAAAATGTCTCAAATATGTTTGTCAAGTAATGATGGGAAATAAATATAACTCAAAGAAAATGAAAATAAAACGAAAAAGAAAGCAAATTTATTTGGTGTTGAGATTCATTTTTAAGGCTTGGCAAGAGAAATATTCATTTTAATTTAAGACTATTTTTTTTACAGCGTAAACATTATTGTTGATATTTTTTTACTTAAAAATTATTGCAGCTTGAAAAAGATTTAATTCATTTTAAGAGTACTAATTTAGTAAAAAAAGACCTTTTTTTTTTGTTAAACCCTCCAGAATACTATATTTTATTTTTAGGGAGAAGGACCCTTAGTAATTTAGAGTTTTCCAGAGAGATGACATTAGGAATCAAACTCATTTCTTTTGAATAATTTATTTTTCAGTGGAGCACATTAACCACTTGAGGTTGATTACTTAGTTAACGAGCTTTCATCTTTAACCATCTTAATAATTCATCCAATTTTACATCCAACGTCAACATCAAATTTTAACCATTTTAATAATTCATCGTGTTATTTCACAACAATATTTGACACTTAACAAGTCAACTCTAGTTTTCTTTCTCTATATTTTCTCTCTTCTATTTTCTTCATTGATGAGATGGTTTTTGATCAATTTTTTTTACCCGAAATCACATAATCTTCACCTTGTTCTTATTTTTATTTAAATAATTGGTTTTCACATTGATCTAGTTTTGTTTTTCTTCTTCATGTTTTTTTCGTCTATGTGTGGTGTTGTGTTATTCGTCATTGCAGCGTTGTTTGACTGTCCATCTTGCTGTGGTGTTGTTTGATTCCTATTGAAAGACAAATTTCAGTCAATTATATATTTAACAATGATTTGGGCATCAACATTGTAGATCTAAAGACTGAAGGCATGAGGTCGGGCACTTACATTATATTGTATTATTTGTGAGCATTTTGTTGTTGTTAGCTTGTTCGTGAATTGATCATGTTTTTTGTGATGTTGAATATGTAGTTATATTTAATGCACTCTATGAATTTGATTGAATGAATATCATTTTATTTTTGTTTAAATGAATCCAAATTTAATCGGAGTTTTAAAAAATTTCAACAAAAATATCCTAAAAATGCTCTTTAGTCATAGTTAATTTTTGGCCTTCTATTGTATAATTTATGTTATCTGTTAATTAACAATGTAAATGAAATGTACCAAAAAATATGTGATAAAAAGTATGTTTATCCTAAACATTTTTTCAATTTACATTCACTACAATTATAAAATACTGGTCAAAAGAAAAAACAAACTAAAAAGACAGCAAAAATGGAGTATATGCTTATGCAAACAATAGAGATGGACATTGACCACATAAAACAAAAAACATAGTAACAGATTTTGAGTATCCTATGTTGCTCTCCTATAAAAGAGAGGAAGGTTTTCTTCTTATGTAAAAACCACTACATACATTGTTTCACTTTGCCCTCTCTCATTTTTATTTACTTGTTTGCTACTATTTTCTTTTTACTATTTTATTTGGTTCTAATATGAGTGTTCTAGATCTCTTATTTATTTTGTTCAATTGTAAATTTATAGTTCTTATGTCGCATTTGCTTACCTTTTTATTATATTTTTAGGACTTCTGTTTTATTCCAAGTTTCATTGTCAAATGTAAATTTTAAATTTGCTTGATTTTGCTCTTTTATTCTTTAATTTCTTTAATCACGTGTTTTATTTTAATTTTTCTAGAATAATTGTTCTTTATTTTTGTGTTTGCTTGGTTTGTCTTCTGTTCCTGTTTTTACTTGGCTAGTTTATTTATATTTCGCTTGATTTGGCAAGTCCCTTCACCGTTATGGAAAATATTCTAGTTTGAGATTACAATTGATTTAGGTGGAAGTAAAACCCGAATGTTTATACAACCTCTAATTAATAACCTAATGGTGGTTTTTAATTATGTGTTGATCTGTTTATATACAAGTACAACACGTAATTTAAAACTAATATTGTCCAAGATAATGTTGATTATTAATTATGTGTTGGTTGTTTATATCTAAGACCAACATGTAATTTAAAACTAATCTTTTCTAGACAATGTTGGTTTTTAATTACGTGTTTGTCTGTTTATATCTAAGACCAACACGTAATTTAAAACTAACATTGTCTAAGCGGTTTTTCTTATGAATATATTTTGTGAATTTGTTTTCTCGTTGGAGGTTATATAATTCTACAACAAAACTGAACTTTCATACGCGTGATAAGTTATAATTAATTCGAATGAACTACAATACACGAAATAAGTTATCACTTATGAGATTGAACTATCCTACACAAGATAAGTTGTTGCTGATAAGATTGAACATTTAAATATACATGAGATTAGTTGTCATTGATTTACAATTTCAAAATAACTTTCATACATATAATAAGTTTTTATCGTTTAGATTTATCTATCATACACAAGACAAGTCTTTAAGAAGAACATGTTAAAATTTAAAAAACAAGTTATAAAAATGACTATCATTTTAAACAATATTTTTTTTTCAAAAATGGTAGACCAAAACACAATGAATTGTTTACATATGATTTTTATTTTTAAATATTGATTTTAATTATTTTCTTCTTTTGTAGCCTTATTCATTATGTTGTTATGTTTTTTATGACAATATATTACATAATACATAAATTCTTGTATAATATCATGTGTGAATTATTTGAATAATCTCAACACCGTGTGAATTATTTAAAAATTCTTGTAGAAACATTGAAATTTTGTTCTTGTTCTTGAAATTTCAATAAAGCTAAGTTTTCTATTTCTTGTTTTCCTTTCATTCTATTTTTGCTCATCATGGAGAGGAGTGAATAGTTCTCCAATCTTTAGCCTTGGAATTATGGAAAGCAGTATAATGATCATTTTTCAATGATTACATCTCTTTTTTTATTATAGAACTTCAAACTAATCTAATTCAATCTTATTGTTCTTAAGAAATATTTTAGGCATCAACCGATAAACTGTAAGGTGAAGTTCGGTGCTAAAACTATAAATATCATCAATACATTTGTCATACCATATTGAAACATGGCCTCTACCGATCTTACAGATGAAACCGTCCCTAGGATCTCCACCACTTTAGCTGTAGCACACCATATACAAGAATCTCCTTGTTTAAAATGAGTGTGCACAATATGACTATCAAACAAATATTTATTGTTAGCATTTGAGCTCAAAACTTTTGTGCTTAATGTAAAATGTCACAAATATGTTTGTAAGGTAATGATGGGACATAAATATAAACTCTCTGAAATACTACATTTTACTTTTAGGGGAAAGACCCCTAGTAATCTAGAGTTTGTTAGAGAGGTAACATTAGAAATCAAATTCATTTCTTCTGAATAATTTATTTTTCGATAGAGCTCATTTTCCACTTGAGGCTAACTACTTAATTAATGAACTCTTCATCTTTAACCATCTAATAATTCATCCAATTTTACATCTAATGTCAACATCAAATTTTGACCATTTTAATAATTCATTGTGTTATTTGACAACAATATTTCACACTTAACAAGTCGACTCTAGTTTTCTTTCTCTATGTGTTCTCTCTTCCATTTTCTTCATTGATGTGGTGGTTTTGGATCAATTTTTTTACCCAAAATCACCTTATCTTAACCTTTTTCTCCTTATTTTAATTTAAATAATTGGTTTTCACATTGATCTAGTTTTTTTTTCTTCTTCATGATTTTTTAGTCTATGTGTGGTGTTATGTTGTTCGTCGTTGCAGTGTTGCTTGATTGTCCATCTTGTTGCGGTGTTCATTTGATTCATATTGAAAGACAAATTCCAGTTTATTATATATTCAACAATGATTTGGACGTCAACATTGTAAATCTGAATGTATGAGGTCAGACACTTAGATTATATTGTATTATTTGTCAGTATTTTGTCATTGTATGCTATAAACATGGGTGTTGTTAGCTTGTTCGTGAATTGATCATTTACGTTTTCGGTGATGTTGAATATGTGGTTATATTAAATGCACTTTATCAATTTGGATGAATGGATATCATTTTGTTTTTGTTAAAAAGAATCCAAATTTAACCGGTGTTTTTGAAATTTTCAACGAAAATATCCCAAAAATGTTCTTTAGTCATAGTTAATTTTTGGCCTTCTATTGTATCATTTTTGTTATCTGTTAATTAAAAATGTTAATGAAATATACCAAAAAAGTATGTGATAAAGAGTATGTTTATCCTAAACATTTTTCAATTTGCATTCACAACAATTAAAAAATACTGGTCAAAAGAAGAAGAAAAAACTAAAAAGACAACAAAAATGAGTACATGCTTTTGCAAACAATGGAGCTGGACATTGACCACATAAAACAAAAAACATAGTAACAGATTTTGAGTATCCTATGTTGTTCTCCTATAAAAGGGAGGAAGGTTTTCTTCTGTAAAGAACCACTACACTCATTGTTTCACCACCTTTCATGTTGCTCTCTTTCATTTTTCTTTTTTGTTTGCTACTATTTTCTTTTTACTATTTTATTTGGTTAGTGTGCTAGATCTCTTATTTGTTTTGTTCAATTGTAAGTTTATACTTCTTATCTTATATTTGCTTACCTTTTTATTGTATTTTTAGGACTTCTGTTTTATTCCAAATTTCATTGGTCAAAATGTAAATTTTAATTTGCTTGATTTTGCTCCTTTGTTCTTTAATTTTTTTTATCATGTGTTTTATTTTAATTTTTCTAAAATAACTTGTTCTTTATTTTTGTGTTGCTTGATTTGTCTTCTATTCATGTTTTTATTTGGCTAGTTTGTTTATATTTTGCTTGATTTGGCTAGTCCCTTCACCGTTATGGATAATATTCTAGTTTGAGATTACAAGCGGTTCAGGTGGAAGTAAAACTCAAATATGTGTTGCCTGTTTATATCTAAAAACATGTCATTTAAAAAAAATGTAATTTAAAACTAACAGTGTCCAAGTAATGTTGGTATTTAATTATGTGTTGGTCTGTTAAGACCAGCACGTAATTTAAAACAAATATTATCTAAGACAATGTTGGTTGTAAATTATGTGTTTGTTTGTTTATATACCAACACATAATTTAAAACTAAGCTTGTCTAAGCGATTTTTCTTATGAATATATTTTGTGAATCTTGTTTTCTCGTTAAAGGTTATATAAATCTACTACAACTGAACTTTCATATGCATGATAATTTATCATTGATTGGAATGAACTATAATACACGAAATAAGCTATCACTAATGAGATTGAACTATCCTATACGAGATAAAAAAAATTAAATACCTATACGAGATAAATTGTCATTGATAAGATTGAACAATATACCCAAGATAAATTGTCATCAATTTAAGATTTCAAAATATCTTTCATACATACGATAAGTTGTTATTGTTGCTTGCTTGTCATCAATATCAGTGGAACTTCTACAAATAAGCTTATCATCAATATCATGGCCAATATTTATATTGTGAATGTAATCTTGATAAAAAGGATGGAGTTAAGTATACAAAATGTTGAAGTTTCAAACCTCATTCTCAACAATATCACAAAGATGATGATTGGTATCATTGATATTAATATAAGACACGACATTGTAAAGATAAGTATCATTAATACATTTGTCATACCATATGGAAACATGACCTCTACCAACCTTGCAAATAAAACTCGTCCCAAGGATTTCCACCACTTTAGCTATAGCACATCAAGTACAATAATCTCCTTATTTTAAAGGAGTGTGCACAATATGAATATCAAACAAATATTTATTATCAATCCCAAAGCTTTTATGCTTGATGTAAAATGTCTCAGATATGTTTGTCAAGTAATGATGGGAAATAAATATAACTTAAAGAAAATGAAAATAAAACGAAAAAGAAAGCAAACTCATCTAGTGTTGAGATTCATTAAGGCTTGACAAAAGAAATATTCATTTTAAATTAAGACTATTATTTTACAATGTAAAAATTATTGTTCATTTTTTTTACTTAAAAATTATTGTGGGTTGATAAAGATTTAATTCATTTTTAGAGTACTAATTTGGTAAAATATACCTTTTCTTTGTTTTTTTAAACCCTCCGGTATACTACATTTTATTTTTAAGGGAAGGACCCCTAGTAATCTAGAGTTTGTTACAGAGGTAACATTAGAAATCAAACTCATTTTCTCTAAATGATTTATTCTTCGGAAGAGCTCATTAACCACTTGAGGCTAATTACTTGGTAGTGAGCTCTTCATCTTTAACAATCGTAATAATTCATCCAATTTTACATCCAATGTCAACATCAAATTTTAACCATTTTAATAATTCATCGTCTTGTTTGATAACAACATTTGACACTTAACAAGTTGGCTCTACTTTTCTTTCTCTATATGTTCTCTCTTCCATTTTCTTCAATGATGAGGTGCTTTTGGGTCAATTTTTTTTACCGAAAATCACCTCATCTTCACCTTTTTCTCCTCATTTTAATCTAAGTAAGTGGTTTTTGCATTGATCTAGTTTTTTTTCTTCTTCATGATTTTTTTCGTCTATGTGCGACATTGTGTTGTTCGTCGTTGCGGCATTGTTTGATTGTCCATCTTGTTGCGGTGTTCGTTTGATTATTATTAAAAAAAAACAATTTCAGTCAATTATATAATCAAACAATGATTTTTAACATCAACGTTGTAGATTTGAAGGCATGAGATCGAACACTTTGATTATATTGTATTATTTGTAGGTATTTTGTTGTTGTATGTTATTAACTTGAGTGTTGTAAGCTTGTTCATGAATTGGTCTTTAACATTTTTGTGATGTTAAATACATGGTTGTATTTAATACACTCTTTCAATTTGAATGAATGAATGAATCATTTATTTTTTGTTAGAAAAAAATCCAAATTTAACGGGTGTTTTTAAAATTTTCAACGAAAATATCCAAAAAATGCTTTTTAATCGTAGTTCCTTTTTGGCCTTCTATTGTATATTTTTTTAAAGAAATATTGTATCATTTTTGTTAATTAAAAATGTCAATGAAATGTACCAAAAAATATGCGATAAAGAGTATGTTTATCCTAAATATTTTTCAATTTACATTCACTGCAATTACAAAATACTAGTTAAAAGAAAAACAAACTAAAAAGGCAACAAAAATGGAGTACATGCTTATGTAAATAATAGAGCTGGACATTGACCACATAAAACAAAAAAACATTGTAGCAGATTTTTGTTATCCTATGTTGCTCTCCTATAAAAGAGTGGAAGGTCTTATTCTTTTGTAAAAAATCCACTACATACATTGTTTCACTTTGCTCTCTTTCATTTTTGCTTACTTGTTTGCTACTATTTTCTTTTTACTATTTTATTTGGTTCTGATATGAGTGTTCTAGATCTCTTATTTGTTTTGTTTAATTGTAAATTTATATTTCTTATCTCGTATTTGCTTACTTTTTTATTATATTTTTAAGACTTCTCTGTTTTATTCCAAATTTCATTGTCAAATGTAAATTTTAAATTTGCTTGATTTTGCTCCTTTGTTCTTTAATTTTTTATGTCTTCTGTTTGATTTTAATTTTTCTAGAATAATTGTTCTTTATTTTTGTGTTGCTTGATTTATCTTCTGTTCATGTTTTTATTTGGCTAGTTTGTTTATATTTCGCTTGATTTGGTCAGTCCTTTCACTGTTAACGATATTATTCTAGTTTGAGATTACAAGCGGTTTAGGTGGAAGTAAAACCGAATGTTTATAGGATCTCTATTAAGAAAACGGTATCTACAAATATATTCTTGAATAAGGGAACTTTGGTTTTTAAGGGAGCGGTTATGGTGCATAAGAAAATCCTTATGCACCGTGCATAAATCCCAACATAATTGCTTCCTATACCCCCAAATGAAACCAAACAAAACGAACCAAACGCGGAATCTTCAATCTCATCATCAACACCGTCGTTCATCATCATCACCGTACCGGAATGCCAAAACCATTTTGCTGTGGAAATGGTTTCTGTGAGTCGTACTCCAAAACCATTTTGCTGTGGAAATGGTTTCCAGAATCTTCAATCTCATCATTAACACCGTCGTTGATCATCATCACCGTACCGGAATGCCAAAACCATTTTGCTGTGGAAATGGTTTCCAGAATCTTCAATCTCATCATCAACACCGTCGTTTATCATCATCACCGTACTGGAATGCCAAAACCATTTTGTTGTGGAAAACCATTAGATGTACTTAATTGTTTCCAACAGTTGTACTCCAAAACCATTAGATGTGCTTAATGGTTTCCAGCAGTTTCCCAGCCATAAATCCCTCTAACATCACAAAGATTTTGAATCTAGTAACAACTTCAGATCTGAAACCGTGAAAACAAACAGTGGCGAAACAGTAACATATAGCAATCAACACAGCGCCACTGGATCGAAGAAGAAGAAGAAGAAAACGCGAGGGAAGAAGAGGAGCGAATCGGTTTTAATCTTTAGATCTACTCCTTCTCGTTGTGTTTTTGCGCGATCCGAGTTCGAATTTGGCTTTAAAACGAAAATGGAGGTTGAAAAATGGCTTTAGTTTTTAAAAAGGGTGAGTTTGGTTCTCTGGCACGGCGCCGCCGCCGCCTCTGGCCGGCGACCACCGCGTCGGAATCATCATGTGTGGCCGGAAGAGATGAAGACTCATCTGAATTGTAGAGAGAGAGGGAGAGCTTTATGTTTTAGTGAGAGAAATGTTTGAAGCAAATTAAGTTTGATTTGGTGTAGTTTGAGAAGTCTAAGATTATTACACGTGTACACTAGATCTGATGGTTGTGAAGTGTTTATGCACGGTGCATAAGGATTTCCTTATGCACCATAACTTTTGCCAGTTTTTAATTATGTGTTGGTCTCTTTGTATATAAGAACAACACAAAATTTAAAACTAACATTGTCCAATGCAATAATATTGTCTTAGGTAATGTTGGTTTTTAATTACGTGTTTGTCTGTTTATATTATCTAAGACCAACACGTAATTTAAAACTAACATTGTCTAAGCGGTTTTTCTTATGAATATATTTTGTAAATTCGTTTTCTCGTTGGAGGTTATATAAATCTACAACAAAACTGAACTTTCATACGCATGATAATTTATCATTGATTGGAATGAACTACAATACACAAAATAAGTTATCACTAATGAGATTGGACTATCCTATACAAGATAAGTTGTCATTAATGAGATTAATAAGATTAAACATTTAAATATACCCAAGATAAGTTGTCATTGATTTACGATTTCAAAATAACTTTCATACATAAGATAAGTTGTTATTGTTTAGATTCATCTATCATACACAAGACAAGTCTTCAAGAAGAACGCATTAAAAATAACATGTTAAAAAACAAGTTATAAAAATTACTATCATTTTAAACAACATTTTTTTCAAAAATGGTAGACCAAAACACAATGTATTGTTTACATATGATTTTTATATTTAAATATTGATGTTAATTATTTCCTTCTTTTGTAGCCTTATTAATTATGTTGTCGTCTTTTTTTATATCGCATAATACATAAATTTTTGTATAATATTATGTGCGAATTATTTGAATAATACCAACACCGTGTGAATTATTTAAAAATTCTTGTAGAAACATTGAAATTTTGTTTTTGTTCTTGAAATTTCAATAAAGCTAAGTTTTCTATTTCTTGCTTTCCTTTCATTCTAATTTTGCTCATCGTGGAGAGGAGTGAATAGTTCTCCAATCTTTTTCCTTGGAATTATAGAAAGTAGTCCAATGATAAATTTTCAATGATTATATCTTCTTTTCTTTTCTTTTTATTATGGAACTTTAAACTAATCTAATTCAATCTTATTGTGCTAAAAAAATATATATTTAGGCATCAACCGATAAACTGCAAGGTGAAGTTCGTTGCAGGAACTATAAGATTGAACAAGAGTTTTGAAAATAGTCTAAATCGTCTCAAGGTGATATAGGATAATTGAACTAAATGAATTTTAGAAATATAACAACCATGAAAATATGAGGTTATATTGGTTTAAAAATACAATTTTGTACCTTCAAAATAGGAAATCAGTCACCTTAGTTTACCTCACCTTTAAATTTTGATTACCATAACAATATTAAGAATTGGGATTTGATTTTCTATTATTGTGATGAAATCCTTAATTTCAAGGTGTTTCTTTTATTGCTTATTTTCTAAAAACTAAATCATAAAACCTCCAAATATCAAATCTTTTCTAGCTAAACAACTTAGAAAAATTCATTTGATATTCAACAAGTCTCTATAGGATCAATACTTTTATTTTACCATAAAACAACACATTTGTCGGGTATCAAGTTTTTTGTTGTTGGAGAATTGTTGATATTAAATTATTTCTCTTTCCCGTTTAGAGTAGAATTTTCTTTTTAATTTTTTGTCTATTAAGTTGGATATGAAGAACTCGAAGTATCTAAAAATTGATAAACCAAAGTCCGAGATAGATAGTTTCTCCATCGACAAAGAAGAAAACAATTGAAAGTTGTGGAAATAGATGAAAATCGTGCGAAGAATCAACTTTTCTCGAATGTGATGTGTTTGTTGTCGAGTTTATGTTCGAGGTCCATGTAGCATGGAAGGGTCGATTGAGCATCACACTCGTCACGTTCGCTAACTATTTCATTGAAGCCTTGTGATTTGGGCAACGCGGGGTGGTGATTTTTCAACCAATTGCCTATTTCTTTTATGTTATATCTAAAATTTGTTTACGAATGGTTACATTGTTTCAATTATCAAACAATACATCTTTTTTCTAAAAGGTCTCTATTTAACCATTACAACTAAACATATTTTGGAAATTTCTCTCACACATAGATCACACAACCAGATTAACCCAGATAAACTCTTCTAAATATCCTCTAATCCTACCAAAAATATTTTTTTGGCAAATTAAGATATCTATAATTCATAACTATAAATATTAATCTTTTAAAACATCTGAGATTCATTTAAGGGTTGACATCTTTCGATATATGTTTTTTCATACACTGAACATGAATCAAACTAAATTTGTTTTTATTGTTATAACATAAAAGAAACAAGGAAAAAAAAAACAGGACAAAATTAAACATAATATAATATAGAAAAAAGATTCATTTTCCATTGATCATAGAAGCTTTTATCCAAATCAAATTGCAGTTTCAATAACTAATAAAATTAGCATATTCAATCCAAGGTAGTGAAACTTGTTGGATCTCTCTCATACAAATAAACTATACATCATCACATTACATATGGATAAATTAAAGTGAAATTAAAACAACATAAAGGAAACAAACAACAATAAAATATTAACCAAAGAAACTAGGATCATAACCATTGCTAGAAGTAGCCAAGATATAGTAAGCAACAATATGACCTAAAGAACCCCAAGCCAAAACATCAACAAGGTTAAAACCAACAGGATCATTGGATTTAAGCAAGCTAACATATTCCTTAGCACGTTTGTCACCAGCTTCAAAGTGTGTCACACCATTTTGCTCAGGTAAACCTTGTTTGGCTACATTTTCTCTTTGGAAGTTGAAAAACACAAACCTTCCTAAAAACAATGAAAGGCCAGTGCTTAAGCTTATCACAAGTGAAGGGTTGAGTTCAGCTTTGACAACAAGACCTGAAAACCTTCTTTTGCTTGGTGTGAATGTGTTGACTTTTGTTGACCTTGTGAGAGGGTTGAAACCTTGGAAGGATAAGCCTGAGGGCTTGAGATTGTGAGTTTTGTGTTTTTGAATGGTGGTTGTTAATGCATGAGTTGATATCATGGATGAGGCTGAAGCTGCCATTTTTTTGAAGAAAGATTACTATGATGAGTGAATTATGGAAGAGTAGGTAGCTATATGAAATGGGATCATATTCATATAGTATGAAAAGATGTGGTGGAAAAAAAAGATAAGGTGGTTTGTGATTATGATTGTGAGCCATGGAATAAAGATTTTAGCTAGTGACTTGGCTTGTTTCTAATGGTTTGTTTTGGATTACAGATATTTTTACCCTTTCACTCTGAGGTGTTTAATTGTTGATATGAATTTGGACGTAGAATATCTTGTTTTAATGTTATATGTTAACAAATATGTGACTAAACCGATGGTTTAATAAATTTGGATTTCCTCTTGATTTATGAGAACTTTTAAAATGAAGTAGGTTTATATTTTTTTTTCTTGGCAAATGAAAAATAATAATAATAAATAAGTTTATAATAGTTGTTTACAGAAAGGAAAATATTGCTTGGAAATCCAAATGTCATTTTACACTTATATATTTAGACACACATGTTTGAAAAAAAGGTAGAAAGATAAAAAAAAATAACATGTATTTTTAAAATAATTAAATTATATGTACTTTTGTATGAGGATGTTCAAATAACGTGTTTGAATATCAAAGGATTTTTTTTTAGAGATAGAAGAAAAGGAAATGATAAATGTTATACTATAGGTATGTCATTGAGAGAAATAAGTAGCATGAGGGATGTTAAATGATAGTTGATGGATGTTTAAATATCACCACGGTTAAAGTTAAACGGGGAGTCTCTAATATAAAATTAGATTAACTGATTTTAACTTCCAAATTAGTAAGATTTTTTTATATTAATATTATCATGGACATTTGATGATAAGTTCGTTATCAAAAAGTATTTTGTTGATAAGTTTATGGACCAACCTTGCCACATCAGAAACAACAAGAGTCACTACACTCAACAAATTCAAGTTATGACATAAACATCAGACAACTCACAGTAGAAATTCTGCAAATCAGCCACAATATTTCAATTTTTATCAACTACCAAAATTGTTACTTCAATTGCTAACGTGAATAGTTCTAAAAACACTTATTTTTCACCACTCATTTTGACAATCGCTTATTAATTCCCGAAAGAAAAATGCTAACCTGTGTCCTTAAAGCACAAGTTAACGAGTCAAAAGTAGAAATATTTTGTTATAATTAATGCATTTGAATTTAATCTTGTTGCTTTTAATTAATTGAATGCACAAAATTTAAGAACAAATTTCTACTTATGAATTGCTTAACATTTAAATTTTACCACTTTTTGTGCAACTCATTTTCAAAGTGTAAGATATAATTAATTTTATTCAATAGTAAGTATTAGAGAGAGAATGTTTTTATTGATTTCAAGAGTGAATGTTAAAAGAAAATGTTGAAAAAGAGTATAGTCTATAGAGAATCCAATTCCTTAAGATGGCCACTACTTAGGTATCTGTTAATATTTTTCTTTAGAAAAAAAAAATATATATCATACAAACTACTTTGTTTTCCTTTGAATGATTCCCTGCCTTTGTTCCAATCAAAAACATTAACAAGACAATCAATGAGCTAATAAGACCAATAAATTACATTATTTATACGTTCTTGCCAAAATGAGTTTCCAAGATAGAAATAACTGCATTACATAGTGATGATGATACTCAGCATCTCAAGATAGTCACACAACTTTCCACCTCTGTTTGCACCATCAACTTCTAGCCTACTTACTATATCTTGCTTCCCCCCCACACACACACTGATATAAACACACCCTAATACAACTACAAATTGAGGACATTTGCAGGACACTCGATTTATACATACATCAACCTACCCCTAAAGGATATATAAAGCAGGTTGTTCAAGTGCCCTGACTGTCATCTCACTTATCCCTCTTCTTGAACATGCAACTAAATCATTGAATCAAGGTATGAGTAATTATGGCGCCGGCCATATTCGAGAAGGCTACCATAAGTACGATCCCAAACCCCAATGAAAAGGGATTCGGTATCTGGGCTGAAAGATATGCCTGATATCTCACCAAAGAAATCAATTTCTTGTTCTTTCTCATACCCACTTTTCACGTCATATACATGCACAAAATCTGCAGGCTCTGCTATGGCCATATACTTGCCATCGGAAGAATGCCGGATCGAACGGATGGCTCCGAGATTTCCCTTCAACACTGCCACTGACTTGGATAAATTCCGCATGTCCCAAATCCGACAGGTTTTGTCCTGGTTTCCGGTAGCAAAGGTTACCCCATCGGGATTCCATGATGATGCAAATGAAAAATCTAAGTGCCCAGATAATGGAGCAATAGTCTGCAAAATAAAAATAAAAAATCAGATTAGGACGATTTTCAATCATATACTCTTCGGGTGCATCTAATTGAAGAAGTGATTGATTATTTGACCGAAAAGGGCGTAGAGTACTACCTTTCCATTTTGAGAGTCAACCAACATACTATCAGGATTGTCTCCAGTAATCAGAAGTAGCTTACCGTCTGGACTGAGAGAAGTATGCTGCAGCATAGCATAAAAAGGCAAAGATAAGAATATAAATAGAAAGCAAAGGAGTCATAGTGGGGTGGGAATAGATAACGAGGATCGTCAATCGACTGATCCCTACAGTACAGCCAAAGTGTGAGCAATGTTTCCTAATGCTAAAATTGTTCATTTAAGAGGAGATAGGGAATTAAAACATGAGAACATAATCAAAGAGACTCACATTCACTGGCCAGGGAAAACGGAAATGCTTAGAAAGTTGAAATTTCTCCATATCAAAGTTTCTGATTCCACAATCATTATTTGATGCTGTGAAATGAACAGCACCACTACAAACCAGGAAACAGGTATATTAATCACGGTACCAATATCCATTATTAAAAATATCAAAATAATTGAAGAGAAGGAAAACTAAATACCTAGGTGCATCATAAATCTCAATGGCATTGGTGATAGCATTATCATCATAAGTAGTCCTTGAGCAAAAGCTGACACCAGGTCGATCTAGGTGCTGCATTTTAGTAACAAATATAACTATAAAAAAACTTGTAGAGTCTAATAGCAATGATGATCCAAAGTATGCATATGCAAATGCCTAATTAGCTTAATTAGAAATAACATGAATGAAAAAGAAAATTCAAGCATTCCTTGAGAAGTAGCTAAAAAATAGGGCTGGAAATTGAAGGAGAAAGCTGTAGCAACACTCTAGGACTCTACCAATTATTAAAGCAATGCTCATTAAATTGTTCCATGTGGTCTATAAAATTTAAAAAAAAACTTAAAATTGTGAGATATTTAGGAAGCAACAAAATGAGAAAATTCAGCAAATCTTCCCAGAACATAAATCTTACTTATAAAACTACAATCCGTACAATGATGAACCAAGCACCACAGCAAACAAAGTGAAGTGGGAATGGCAATGGAGGATGGCAAGATGGACATCTACCAACTAAGTCATCATTTTTGTAAAGGAGGCTGACGGTAGGGAGCAAATGCAGAGACTTAGGACTTTACAGGGATCACAAACAAATAAAAGATTTTGAGGTTGATTAAAGGGAAAACCAGTATTTTTACATAGATGAAAAAGATATGTAAGCCTTTACAATATTACCTAAAAAAGTTACTCATCACCACATATAAGTCAAATGTCTGCATGTGCATGTTGCGCAAGCAAGCAGTGTTTTGCATTCATTACATTTTGTTAAAATGTTTCAGAAAATGATCAAAAAGCGGATGTCCAGGATTACAAGTTATACTTACTGCTCTATCCGCAACAGATTAAAAAAAATAGAGATTCCTCAAAACACAAGAAAATAAACATTTACCTTGCAAATAAGTTCACCCTGAAATCCTCCAGCAACCAGAAGATTATCTTTTACTGCAAGTGTACTAACTTGAGTGTGTGTGAATCCCTCCAATAGACTTCCAGGATGTTTCTGAGAATAAAAATTGATAACATGGAAGATTACGATGATGATTGATCATTTTTTTTCTTAAAAATTATGCAATGAACAATTAAATTCAATCAATCATTTAGACCTCATGCAACATGATGGTGGTGGTGCAGCATGATTTAAAGGGCTATCCAATTAAAAACATTACTAAAATGGTTATTCACCTCTGATGGTGCAACGTGTCCTGAAACATTGAGTACTTCAGAACTTGTGCAAGTCAAAGAAGACCAGTGTGTCACTGAGAACTGTGACATAAGGTATACATCATGCTTTGATGTAGCCCAAACCAAATTCCTCAACTGCATAAGCATAAAAAAAAGAGGGAATATCAGTCAATCAAGCAAGATTATATCTCTTCAAAGCCTATGACATGCCAGGTACTGCTCAAGACTCACATCCTATGAACAGACTGCACAATTTTGACATAATATATAAATCACATGTTTCAGCTCTGAAGACCTCACAGTTCTCGCTACCAATTTCAGTTACATATCACTTGTTGATTTAGACCAGCAATCAAGTATTTTTATACTGTCCACAAGATAAATTTTTCTGACAGTAATAAGCTGATCTAACTTCTAACTTTATTTACGTAAAAAAACAAAACTTCTAACTTTATATAGAACAGTTAAACAGAGCCATTAAATGTCCTAGTGCATCCTTAATCCATTATAGAAACCAGAGTAGATACAGGCCACAGCTTACCTGAAAATGAAGAATTGTTGATTTTGCTGATCTTGAATTTCTCCTGAACTCATAAAATGAGTATCCTTTGTCTGTGCTTTTACAATCCTGATTGTAATAGATAATAATAAACAGGTAAGCATAGGGTTATGTTTATATCATAGTCATCTGGTTCACAATTCTTTTCAGTGTGTGCTATGGGTTCGGGTATGTGGTACGCAACCCTCAAAGTATTTAGCGGTGGAGCTTGGTAGGTATTTTTGAGGGGGCCAAATATGTAAATAAAAAATAAATACTATTGCACTGAATCTACTAAATTAGCTTGCTAGTAGAGTAATTAACATTCCACCAAAAAAAGACGTATCGACTATGTATACCCCTATGGCGGATCTTGGTTATGACAGGGGTTCCATGACCACCCCTATGTCATAGTGATTATATTTTTATTTATGTATTTTGCATACAGATAATACTAAGTATATCTCCTGGCATAGTTGTTAAGGATTGTTTTGCAACTAAGGGGCACTGAGTTCGAGTCTGATTGAAACGATTTTTAGCATTTTCTTAGGAAAAAATGTGGCAATCAAGGCTTGAACTCGGTCATTACAGTAGATAAGAAAAACATAGAGAGGTGAGTAAACTAAATTAGAGGAGTGTAGAACAAAGATCCGGTGTACGGCGAGGTGCAATACACTTGTGGGCCAGTGATATCTCGCTTTTAAAAGCAAGGATCACTTTCCAATGCAAGCGCAGTATTTAAATGTCAGTTTCTTTAACTTGTTTGTATTTCACTGATATTATTATGCTCAATTAAAACAGAGATGGTTTTGCCTCTCTGGTAAGCAGATTCCTTTCATGAAATTGGGCGAACCAATCTGCAAAAGTGCCGCGAGCCAGCACTCGCTAACCGGTCCACGGTTCTCTATGAATTGTGGTGAATTATGTAACTATGGTTTATTTATATTGGTCATAAGTTATGACCAATGACATGATTAAAGAAGTTTTTCTCTGAAATATCAAAAAGAAAAGGCATCAAATTGTTACCTTCCCTGACCTGTCCCCTGAATGGGGGATATTTTCATAATTCTTGTATTGATCAAGCCTAGTTTGCCGATACCTTTCTCTGGTGATGCTAAGGCTATCCCAAGGAATCCCTTGGATGTCTTGTCCTCTTCTAGCTTGAGCAGCTGTAGTGTCTACAGCTTTACTACTCTGCCACCATTACTACAATATTACTTATTGGAAGATAAATATAACTACACATAGTTTACATTTGCTTGATGAATTATATAATTAGGAGGAGGATAAGCCAGCATCCCCGTGAATGGAAAATTAGTTACTATACAATCAAACATCATCATGTACATCATATTCATAACAGAGCAAAAATTGTAAAAACATGAGAAACTGCATTTTACGAACCGAGTAATCATATTCATCGACATCAGACTCGGCATCGCCCCCCTCTCTATTAATAGATTCACCATCAATATCAATTTCATCCTCTACATCCTCCATTTCATATTCATCCGCAAAATATTCAGCATCACCACCCTGGCGGTGAGACATGTTTTCACCAACTAGAACCTATCATATCAAGAGATGAAAAGAAACAGAAAATCATAGGCATGTAATATTCCAGTGTCTGCGACAATAACCAAGTACAAAAGTTTTGTGTGTGTTTGTGTCATTATTCATATCCACATATATACATCCATATACATATAACACAAGTAAGATGAAATTCAGTAACAATCCTAACAAGCCAATAAATCCAGATTTTAAGTTTTTAACCAACGAGGATCGCTGCATTAAGCAATGATGAAAAACCAAGCAAGATAATAGATAGACATCATACAATATTATAACCAACATGTTTCAGTAATTCCAAAACCATAATAATAAAATCATGATTGGTGCGTTAAGCCGCTATCGAATCAGCATTCGTTCCTATTATACAATATCATAACCTAACATGTTCTCAGTAATTGCAAAACCAAAATAACAAAATCATGATTGGCGCGTTAAGTCCTTAACCAATAAAATCATGATTGAAGAGTTAAATCATGAACACTTTGAAAATAAAATATGGAAATTGAAAATAATTACTTAATACAATCGACAAATTAGGGTTTTAACAAAATATCTTCCAAATTAACACAAAAGAAATCCAGAATTTCAATTTTGTCAAATTCTTCCCGAATTTCAATTTCATAACCTAAATTACAAACCAAAATTTAAGGTTCAAACAGAATATCCTCCAAATTAACACAAATGAAATCAATTGTATCTAAATTAAATTAAAAAATAACCAATTTTATCAAATTCAACTAGAATTTCAATTTGATAACCTGAATACAACCCAGAAATCATGGTTCCAAAAGAATAACCTTTAGAATGATAATTTCTCAAATTCATGTAGAATTTGGCCTTAATTCCATCATAATTTCACAAAAATGATCAAGTTTGAATAATTTGATAATAATTTATAGATCTGGAAGAGAAGAGAATGAAAAGGAAAAAAAAAAAGAAAAAAAAAATTAATAAAGAGAGTGGAAAATTGAGATATGATGCGAACCTTTGTTTTGTCGGAAAGGAGCTTCTTCGATCTATTCTCAGATATAAATATCATCATTATTACTGTTTTTTAATTATTATTTTTTTTTTAGGTAAAAAATAATATTTTTTATTTTATTTTTGAGTTGAAAGGAAAATAACAATTTGTTTTCTTCCTTAAAAAAAAAAACAATTTTTTTCTCCCTAACAAAAATAACGATTTTTTTATCCTAAAGAAAAATCTGTTGTGGAAAATATATATAATATAATTAATTATTAAACTAGATAAGTAATACAAACACCTCCTTCAAAAAGTAATACAAACACCTAATAACATCTCTCAAAAAAAAACTCTTTTGTTCATTTACCTTAAATCAATTGAGTTATACCTCACAAAGCATTACAAACTATATTAAGTAAAATTCTAGAATGGCCTTTATTGACGTGATGAAGAAAAAAAAATCAAGCTTTTTTATATGTGATGATATAATAATTCTTTTAGTGATTTCGTCTAACTAACTATTTTTATAGAACGTTAGATACAGTTATTTTTGGGTTTAAACTACGCTAAAAAATACATAATATCATAAAGGTAAATGCATAAAAAGTTATAAAAATTAAATTAGGTATTAAGATTAGAATTAAAAAAAGTGACAACGGTGATAAAAAATATTTTTTTTGATATGGATGGTAAAGATATAGACAGTAATAAATAGATACATGTATATTCTAACAAAAATAAAAATAAAAAATAGATACATGTATATATTAAATAATATTTGATTATTTTACAATAGCATTAATTAATAGTTTTTAAAGCTATTTTTTAAAATTCAATAGTCATATGGTTATTAAACTTTTTTTTTACAGGATTAACCTATTTTTTTTAGATCAATTCAAAACATTTCCATTTACTTAAACTTTCTTTTGACTATAAACAAATTGTTTTGGTTTAAGCATTCACCATTTCTCAAGAATAGTGATATTTGTATATCTCTTTCTTACAACTTGTATGATAACTTTGTTTTTCTCTTCTATGATTGGTTAAAAACAATAGAGAGAGGAAAATGAAGAGAGAAAATAAAAGTATGATGTGAGTATGAGAGAGAAAGTTGTCAAAAAGTTGTTAGAAAATGGTTGTACCAATATCTTTTCTCTTTCGCAAATACATACAATCGCAAATACAAACAATGGCCAATAATGTTGTTGTTTTATTCTTCCTTATGTGTTTGGTTTTAGCATCAATACCCTGGTGTGTGATATAACGTCATATTTCTATTAAAACGATAAAACACGCGAATAATACAAATATTCAAGAAATAGACATCACGTCTCCAATAAACCTCAAAAACATGCATATAAAAATTTCTCAAAAATCGCAGCAGATATATAACATATGTCGCGTCATTTTTCGGAGGTCAAGGCTATTTGACTAGCGTTTGACTCGCTAATTTGTTTCACGACTGAACATTTAATTTTTAAGAGAACAGGGGAAAAAAGTTCAAAATACCCCTTTGAAGAGATTTAGGGTTCGGGGGTTAGTTACATAAAGGGAAGGTATTAGCACCCTTTACGTCCGTAGTACTCTACGGGAACCTCTTGGTTTTATTTAATTAATTGTGCTATAAACTTGCTTGTTCGAAAAGAAAAATGGAATTTGAAATGATAAAGATGAAAAAAGTTTGAAGTGATAAAAAGAAAAAAAACCTATTTATCTATGTGTTTTATTGATTTGGAAGGACGAGTGTCATTTGCCTACGTACCCGTGAGGGATCAAAACCTCGTAGTTCGGGGTTGAAATTGACGTTTGATTTGTTTTTGTGTTTTTTATAGTTTTGAAAATGGTTTTAAAATGAAAAGCCAAGTGGCAAATGAGAATTGGTTTGTGTTTTTGATATTGAAGGAAATTTGCTTGAAATGGAATTAAATCGATTAATGTTTGATTAAGAAAGTAAACTAAAAGGTAACGGATCACTTGATCTTGAATCAAGGTTTACTAAGAAAATGTTTTTTTTGTGACTTTTGATTATGTGAATGTTTTTGTCGTTTTGAATATTTGATTAATGATTCAAGGATGTTTTGACAATGAAATAAAAATGCAAAGACAAACTAAACTTAAAATTCAT
>Ga0315914_1000899_pt1 | contig 41644 bp, 19 predicted proteins | sample MpolenodulesMG_FD_203920 | JGI IMG/M metagenome (GOLD analysis project Ga0315914, IMG submission 203920) | Medicago polymorpha root nodule microbial communities from Los Angeles, California, United States - elongated nodules | ecosystem: Host-associated > Plants > Roots > Nodule | place: USA... | reverse complement strand
AACGATCCAATAGAGATCACGATATCATTTGGACATGAATGATGTTGTTGGGCAATATGTGATAATATCAATTGATAGTTAGAATCTGCAACCCAAATCTGAGAATACGTACGAGTAGGTTGATGAAGTTTAATCCCAGCATATTTAATTCTCTGTTAACTCTCGTCCCGTTTATAAATTCTTAGCTGATAGTTTATGAAACAAAATACCCGACAACCCTAGCTCAGAACGATATTGATTGTTGAACGACTTACAATATCGCACCAGTCCCTGTGGAGACGATAACATAAATACTTACTTTTGTTGCTGCAACAGTGGTTGAAGAAGTATAAATTTTAGGAACAAAATTATAAGGGGAGTAATTTTCAAGTTTAATTTGATTGAATATATTAAGAAAATAAAAAATAGAAGATGAAACTGATAAAAAATTTGATGCATAGTTCTTAAGTTTAATTGTTTTTTATCATTTTAATTATGGCTTAACCTCTTTTAATTATTTTGTTTGTGGTTTGAGTTTGAGAAAAAAAAATTATTCCGACCCTGTATGTCAAAAAAATTTCAAATCTGACCCCCTATCAGATTTATTTCCCAAAATGACCCACTTTTTGTTTTTGTTCGCTTTTTTTTTGTCGTTTTCCTCATTCCCGCCATTTGAAACGACGGGAATGAACCCCCTCACTGACACATGTTTGCGCGTGACAGGTTCTGCAGGTTTGACTTTCTTTCTTTTTTTTTGAATTTTTTTTTCATTCTCGCCGTTTGAAATGGCGGGATTGGATATTTGATTTTTTTTTCGGTTTTTGTTTTTTTGGGCAACATATGTATATTCGGATAATTATTAACTACCAGTTATTTATACTCGGACAATTTCTTCTAGTATGACCGGTATGCCGACACAACCTACACTGTCTCGGTGTCGGAGTCCTTTCTACCACCTCCTCGTCCATTTCAGTCCTTATGTGAGTACTATTGGGTCGACCTTTCTTTAGTCTTCGCATGTTTGGGTTATGGCAAAGCATGAGACCGTCGTATGGGGGCCAATAACTCTTGTCGTGGACTACTTTGAATGTTGTGTTGTAGATGGAGTAAACACTCTCGTTTTTGAACACAACTGGAATAAGGGTTGTGTAGTCATGGTGAAATGAAGAACACGCCGCTATGACATGGGAACAAGGCAAATGTAAGCTTGATATTTCGCCCACTTAGGTTGGCCTAGTGGTATTGGCTTGGGATCTGGGAGTGTGCTCCTCCTCGAGGTCTCAGGTTCGATTCTCTCCGTTGCCATTTAGGTGGGCTAATTTAGCTTCTTCAAAAAAAAAAGCTTGATATTTCGCACAATCACACCACCCCGCTTGTAGGTCCACCTTGAAAGTTTCCATTGGCCTTCCCTCCCTGTAGCTAATGGTCTCACGAACTGAGAAGGTATACCTTTCTCGGTCAAATTGTTTGACATGATGGGTGTTGGACTTAACAATGTCATAAGATAATATTTTTACCCATATTATTTACTACATCCTTAAGGTCTCCTCCATCCTACATTGGCGGAAATGGATGTCGTGGAGAAAGTAGTTTTTGTTTTTATTTCTTATGAATAAAATAATTGGTGTTTTTAAATGCATAAATTAATATTTATCATCATTATCATTAATATGTTTTTATTTATTATTATTTATGTTTTTAATATACATATGTCGCCCAAAAACAACAAAAAACGAAGAAAAAATCAAATATCCAATCCCGCCATTTCAAACGGCGGAAATGAAAAAAAATTTAAAAAAAAAGAAAGTCAAACATGCAGAACCTGTCACGCGCAGACATGTGTCAGAGAGGGGGCTCATTCCCGCCGTTTCAAATGGCGGGAATGAGGAAAACGACAAAAAAAAGTGAGCAAAAACAGAAAGTGGGTCATTTTGGAAAATAAATCTGATAGGGGGTCAGATTTGAAATTTTTTTGGCATACAGGGTCGGAATAAAAAAATTCTGAGTTTGAGTTTGAGTTTTTAAAAGCTCAGGGGAGTATGAGATGGTAAGTGAAGAACAACAACATTGTGACTCTCAGAGGTAGGTTCAGAGGGAGAGGAGAAAGAATGAGGTTGGGTCCACGTCTTATTACAAAAAAATCAATAAATCAAACAAATGCAAAATTGATATTTTAATCATTTGATGGGGTCAACTTTTTTGTTACACAATAACCATAAAAAAGTATTAACAATTACCAGGTAATCAATCTTGGCCATCCAAATAAAAAACTATTATATCAATGGCTAAAAGTGAAACTTTCCCATAATGGGAAAAAACTACCCATTCCCATACTAAAACCCCACCCTATAATCAACTTTAAAACTCTTTCAAATGTGTTAGTAAAAAAAAAACTCTTGATGATGTGCAAAACTTAAGTCTCTTGACTAAAGGAACGTGTATTTTCTGAGTTTTTTTTTATGCAATATATATTTTACCAGTTGGAAATTGATATTTGGCTAGGTGTAGTGCCGGTGATTGAAAAACATACATCATGGCTAGGAGTAGTGCCGGTGATTTAAAATCATACATCTTGATTTTTTAAATTGAAATTAAAAAATAAATGAATAACATATACTTCATCCAGTCTTAAATATAAGAAAAAAAATTTCTTTTAGGTTCATTGAATAATTAATGTATTTACAATGTAGATCAGATACATTAACTACTCAATGAACATAAAAAAGGAATATTTTCTTATATATATTTGAGACCGGAGGGAGTAATCTATAAAATTGAAATCTGAAAATTAAGTTAAAACAAATTTTAGACAATAAATTTTAGCATATTTACACACAGTTAAATACGACAGAAAATCGATACACATATATTAGAGAGGTCTCACTTTAATTATCTCAATTAGTTTATACACTTGCACCTCGATTAGTTTATACAGTTGCGCGTGAATGATGCAATACATTTTGTTTTTTTTAGGAAAGAATACATTTTGTTTGTAGAGTTTATTCTTATTTATATGAAACAATACATTTTGTTTGTAGAGATTGTTTTTATTTATATTTATGAATGAACAATCAATTTGATCCTTAATGTGTTATTCTCTCTCAAATTTAATCCACAAACTATTTGAATCAAGTTGTTCTCTCATGCAACTATTTAGTACCTGTTTGGTATTGCGTTTTGAACCCATAGACTCACGTTTGCAAGCCTTCACCTTGATTCTAGCATTTTGCATTATGTTTGGTTGCCATTTCTAAAAGCAATTCTGCCATTTAAAAGTGATTCTAGGTGAAGCTCAAATTTGGAGCTTTTGCGACAATTGTAATCGATTCTACTTTGTATAGCCCTGACACAAATATAACTTTTATCTATTTACCACAACTGCCCTCATGACCTCCTTATATTATTCCCCGAAATATGTTACTCTCTAATTTTTGATAGGGTACAATTGAAAAATTTGTTTAGCGCATATTGTGCTTCCATTATATTGTAGATTGGTATAATGGATGTTTTCTTTTACGGTGGATAATATAATCGTTTGATTTTGAATTTTTTACACCCATTGAAAAATCTTCTATTATATTAAAAATAACTCAATTGATAAAAAAGTATTAAAAAACTCATACATTAATATTATTTTAAAATGATTTTGTGAACCAATAAATATTCATTTATGATTTTAGATAGGTTGAAATAATTATCTAAAATGAGGATGAGATATTTAATTTTATATACAATTGAAAGGATAATTTGGTCATTACACATTCAAAATCAATTTTGATTCAAACCATCCAAACAACATCAACTCGCAAGAATCACTTTTAAGTGAGTATATCCAAACACAAATCAATTCATATCAAACTCACTTTTAATCAAAATCAATTCTCTCAAACTCAATTCTATCAAAATCAATTCTCATCACCGCTGTAACAAACACACACTTAGTCATTATGTTGATAAATTTGTTGTTTTTTCATAATAAATTAGGGACTTAATTGATTTATTTTTCGTAGTTTAGAGTTTTGTTAGTTAATTAATAGTTCAAAAATTAAATTGTTGAGAGAATGATGGTTTAGTACCTAAATTCGGCCTAATTTGAAGGGAATTTTCAAAACATGCATGCCATTTTTTTAATTTTAAATTAATGTCAATTGAGTTGAATTCAACACGAAGGATCGTTTCAACTTTGAATTTTGAAAATTCCAAAAGTGCTGGAGATTTTGGGTATGGCAAAGGTGGACTACTGGTCCCTAATTCCATCAAAATCCAACTAACAAACCCGTAACAAGCGAACCATTAAATTCGCTTGCACTATAACACCCTATGGTGTGTCCAGGTTCATTGAACTCAATTCTTTGATTCTATTTCCATTTTATGCTGTTTTTACCTTCAATCACACGCTTGAGTATAGGCAACAACTGGCACAAGTGTCTCACTCAATTATCGTCCAGGTTCAATGTATCTCTGCAAATAACCAACCGTAATTTTCAGTTTTATTCTCCCAAAACGGAACCCAATTTATTGCCAATGTTTTATACTAATCTCAAACAATTTTCAGGAAAGATTCATCCAACCCTTACAATCACAGAGATTCATCAAATCTCTCGTTAAAAGAAAAAAAAAACATAATATCACTTTTAATTTTAAATAAAAATGGATAAGTTGTGAAGAATATTAAAAAAAAAATATGGGTTGGCAGTTAGTAATACTACATCCGTCTCTGATTATAAGACATTTCTTTGTCTTTTTTTGTAAGACTATTTTGCTATTTCCAACTACATTAATTATTTCTTTACATATACGCCCCTATTTATTATACATCTTTTTCTTCAATTAACAATAAATAACATATGAAAAACATAAACCAACTCTCTCTTAAGAATAAAATTGTAAAAACAATAGTGATTACAAACAACTTTAATACAAATACTCACTTTCTTAATTCGCGTAATTTTAGCCAAAAAGTCTTACATGTAATTAAATTAAAATGACTTTACCAACCTCAAAGAGACAAGACAGCACATGAGGGGAAGCACGTGACACAGACAAGTTGGTGGCCGTTAAATTCGCTTAGCTTACTTTATCATCCCATAAATACCAACCTTTTCTCAACCGGAATACCCCACGCCTTACCCGAGGGAAATAGAAAACAAAAAAAGAGGGGAATTTCTGCAACCCTAATTTCATTGCTAAACCCTAACTGTTTCGGCATTCCTCTCTTTCTCTTTTTTCTCGGGAAATAACTCTTCAGATCCACAAATGTAACAATCCCTTCTTCTTTTTTCTCCCTATCTTCATTTTTATAATCTCAATTTATGGAAATTAACTGATATAGATCTTCGTTTTTTATTTCTTCAGAAATCTTGCAGCCATGGTTTTCTGGGTTTTTGGCTATGGTTCACTGGTATGGAACCCAGGTTTTGATTATGACGAAAAAATGCTTGGGTTCATTAAGGGCTACAGACGCGTCTTTGATTTAGGTAAATTCATTGCTTCACATCTTGATACGAGTTTTGATTTCCATTGTTGCGCTCACTTTGCTTAGACACGCTGTATCGATGTTTTGTTATTTTAGCATGTATTGATCACAGAGGAACACCTGAAAACCCTGCAAGAACTTGCACTTTGGAGGAGAAAGAAGGGGAAATTTGCGTAAGTTCATATTCTATTTCTATGGTGCTTTATCTTTTCTTAAAGTGATTATTTTTATATTTGATTTCTTACCTCTTACTATAATTTTTATGATTTTCTTTTTCCAGTGGGGAGTTGCTTATTGCGTTCGAGGAGGCCCTGAAAAGGAAAAACTGGCTATGCAGGTAAAATTATTTTTTTCCTTATACGATTCCATTTATGAGTTTCTAAGTAATTGGATTCTAGGTTATGACATTCCATTTGTGATTTTAGCTTTTGAAAAAATAGCTTATGCAATTCATAAGTTGTCACCGACTAAAATTGTATTTTCATAAGCTACCTTGACAAGCTCATGAAGAATACATAAAAGCTGATTTATTTGCATCAACTCAAAAAAAAAAAAAAACCAATCCCAACAGGCCCTAAGTATGGCCATAAGCTTTTTGATTTACCCAATACTTTCTAAGCCTGCTTAGATTATTTATGTGATTTCTGGCTTCAATATTTTTATCATTTGTTCGTGTAGTATTTGGAGCGGCGAGAATGTGAGTATGATCAAAAGACTCTTGTAAACTTCTACAAGGTTAGTTATGGGCAACCATTATTTTTTTTTTCTCCTTATGTCTAGTGATGGCTAGTTTTGTCTTTATTGGAGTAATTGATGTTTCTGACTTGTAATTTCTTATCTTTTCTTCAGGAAGGAGATTCATTGCATCCCGCTCTTACCGGAGTTATTGTGTAAGTTATTAGACAATGTATTTGATTTTCTTTAGCTTATTTTCAACATTTCATGAATGATATGTTCATACCTAATAGGAGAAGTTTGCTGATAGCACTCATTTATGTATGTGTACAGTTTCACGTCTACGCCAGACAAAGAAAACAACAAATACTATCTGGGACCTGCTCCACTGGAGGATATGGCTAGGTATATTACATTATTGTACACTACCTTCCCCCCTTTTTTATGTCAAAATTTTGGCCCAACCTTGTATTCCACTTACTGTGCTTATTCATTCAGGCAAATAGCAACTGCTAATGGCCCATGCGGTAATAACAGGGACTATCTTTTTCTTCTTGAAAAGGCTATGCATAATCTTGGTATGTACATTCATGATAGCTCGTACATGATCACATTTAAAATTTGCAAGTGCCTTCTTGTTAGTATGCACTTCAATTTTATGAGATGATAAGTTGAGAACTCTTGCTTGCACAGGTCATGAGGACGACTTGGTGATTGAACTTGCTAATGAAGTGCGGAAAGCCCTTGGAGTGGTGAATGTAGTGCTGAACGAGAAAAAATTGGTTGGACCGACGCAACTTCCACATCAGCCGCATGTACCCATTCCAACCCTTCAGTTGCACCCACTGCCAGAACCTATTGCTTTGGATAGTTAAGGATCTGGAGATTACTAAAAATTGATCTGAGTTCTTCATCTAAACTGATTTACTGTGGACCCTGCTAACCATCAATCAATTTTTTAAATAATATCATAGTTGTCTACTTTTGCTAGTTTTTGCTGCTCTTTCACCCCTTCCATTGAGATACTGCTTAGGTTATGTTGAGACAATTCTGAATTGGAATGTGAGCGTTAATGTTACATCTACAGTACTAATTAAAAAGGATAATTTCTATTTAGACAATGGCAATCTTGTATTAGGGAAATGAATTTTCACCCATTCCATTGAGATGCTGCTTAGATTATGTTGAGACTCAATGTTCTGAATTGGAATGTGAGCGTTAATGTTACATCTACGGTGCTAATTAAAAAGGATAATTTCTATTCAGACAATGGCAATCTTGTATAAGGGAAATGAATTTTCACCCATTCCATTGAGATGCTGCTTAGATTATGTTGAGACTCAATGTTCTGAATTGGAATGTGAGCGTTAATTTTACATCTACAATACTAATTAAAACGGATAATTTCTATGTAGTCAATGACAATCTTGTATAAGCTAAAATGAATTCTGTTGAGCAACTATCTTGTCTATTTGGTGAATTGAACTTTAAAAAATTGCTTCTATGCTGGTATGCTACATTGCTGAGAAAGAGAATTCAGGAAGGGATAACTGTACTAAATGAAGCCTAAACAAAAATGTAATTTGCTCAATTAGTTGATGAACGGAGTCTTAATATCTGAACAAATCCTCTGTTTATAGTGATGTTTAGCTATTCGTTACCTTCCTTTAAAACAAAACTAAAAGTTATCTATATTATCTTAGAGTTTTGCTCTTCTCCCAACACATTTTGCTCACGCCCAACTGAAATACCGAAAATACTCATGCGTTAATTAATTTAAGTATTAAAATCTGCGCAACTTAAGTCATGAAAAAATCATATTGAATTCCTGTTTTCTTTCATGCAAAAGCCACTGGTTGAAGCTTAAATCATGTTGTGGCTTGCATTTTCAACCAAGACAAACTGCACACTACTGTTAGACAGATCATAAAGCAAAAAGGTACTCCAATAGGTGATATAAAAATAAATTGCAGCTGAGATCATAGTAACATTAACGCTCACATACAGACCCCATTTCTTCATTACTATGATCTCAGCTAGCTGCTTGGGATTTATCCCCCCATTCTCTAACTGTATGTGCAATGTGTTTCATCATTTACAAATAACAAGCTGGCAGCAGGAGCTTACCAAGGCTTTGGGAATCATGCTCCTTCATCCAATTAAGAAAAAATATATATAAATTTTCAAGTTCAAGGGGCATTTTGCACATAAGTGCAAAACTTCAGGGGGTATTTGCAAAACATCGTGTTGACTAACGGAAAAATTTGACGGAGGGGTTAAATTGATTAACATTGTGCAATTTCAGGGAGGTAATTGAAGTTTTGTTAATTAAGGGGGGTAATTGACGAAACTTACAATTTCATGGGGTAATTGTCTGTTTATTCAAACATAATCACCAGACATAATTTAACTCCATTCTCGTGGTTGTCAAAAGATGAAACTGATTTGTCAAAAAAAGAGATGAAACTGATAGACAACACTTTAAATCTAAGAGTTTATTCGGACTCTAAACCAATTCATAATGATAAAGAGTATAGTTAAAACTCAATAAAACTATATTAAAACCATATAATTATATACAAATATGCTTAATTCAAAGGTAATAAACGACAAGACAAATGAACCTCAATTTAATCTCTTTTATGTCATTGGAAATGTAGCAACACCAAGTAGGTTCACCCTGCAAACAGGATCTTGGGTTAACTACAACCTCAGACAAGTTGGATTGTTAAAAAACATCATTGGTACAAACAAAACCAGAACACACAATAGAAAATTAAACTTTATATAACAAATTCATGCAAAACACAACTCGTACTAAAATAGTTAAATTAAACACAACCATCAAGATCATAACCGTTCTACTTTAACCATCAAAATCACCACATCGTTTCTATTATATACTCCGTCCGTCCCAAATTGTATGTCGTTTTAGAAAAAAATTGTCCAACATTATATGTCATTTTACAATACCAATCAAACATTAATGTTACTTTTCCTATTATACCCTTAACTATTTATTACTTTCTCTTCTTCCAATTCTTTCTTTTATCTTTCTCATATCATTTATTGAGGACATTTTTGTAAAACAACTCATAATATCTCTTTTCCACACAATATTAATTATATTTCTTAATACGTGTAAAATGCCCAAAACGTCATACAATTTAGGACGGATACATGTAAAATGCCCAAAACGTCATACAATTTAGGACGGAGGGAGTAGATGTTTTCAGAAATGGAATGAAGGAGGCTCAAACTCTATTCTCATGTTTGCATCTTTGTCACAAATTATACCAACGTGAGTTAATTCACATTGGGATTCAATGTGATTTTTGCAACGTGAGTTAACTCACATTGGGATTCAATGTGATTTTTGCAATGTGACTTAAGTCACGTAAGAATATAAGGTGCGTGAGTTAACTCACACAGAAGTATTTTCGGTATTTCTGTTGGGTGCAAGCAAAACGTGTTGGGAGAAGAGCAGTAATCATTATCTTATCTGCGTTCTTAGACCAACTACTTTTACAAAGTGGCTATTGGCTACCAGTTAACAGTTTTTTTTTTTTTTTTACAAAACTTCTATCACTTTTTGATGTTGTTGGTTTGCCGATATTAAAAATGGAATCTTATTGTTTAACATGAGATTATAGACCGGTTTCAAATATAAACAAAATTTGAACAAAAAAGTTGATGTAATTTTTCAAAAGTAGATCAATTTTCATTGATAAACTTTTGCTTATATGTAAGACCATGTGAGCAGAAAAAATAAATCTTTTGACATCTCTCTTCATCCATTTTTTTTTACCATATTATAGGTATGAAGTGAAAACCATGTGACTTATTTTCATTAGAAATCCGTTGGACACAATGCATTCTTTTCTCTCAAATGAATTTTTTCCATACACAATAATCGTAGTTCAAATCTTTTACCACTTATATATTTATCAATTGTTGGCAAAGTGACCCAATTATATGACAATAACATTATATAACTTTCGGAAAGTAAAAGGAAAACTTGTGCGGCAAGTCTATTTATTTGTTTGTGAAAATAAAATCCACTCAATTCCATCAAACCCTATGCACACTCCTCGTTGCTGACTAAAACCCTTTCGTTCATTCCTCTAACTAAACTAATGGAATCTACCAACAACAAATAAAGAACGCAAGAGTTTAAGAAGTTGCCGGAAGGGTGCATCGCCACCATATCCGTACGACCCCGTTGATGCCTACAGACTCCCTAGTTCCTATAAAAATAATTGTTAGTAGGATTGGCCCATGATGTCAAATGGTTCGTGACAGAGCACGTCATACGAATATTTTAATTGATATGGCGTCTACGTGGCATGTTGACTCACATTTTTTATTTATTATATCTATTAGGTTTATTCGATTTAAAATTAAATAATTAGTGAAAAACATAAAAAAAATATTCAATAGATTAAAATTGTATGCAAAAACGGGGGCAAAAAGAATCAAACCCCAGTACTACATTGCAACAAAGTCAAAAATCCAGGTAAAAATTAAACTCAAATAAACGGTCAATTTAGTCCCTAAACTATCACTCTACCATCAATTTGATCCACGCACTATTAAACTCAACTAAGAGAAATAAATCAATATGATTCCTAAACTTTACTCGTCCATCCATATGGTTCATAGATCAATCAACTGGGAGACTATATTGATGTATTTCTCATAGTTTAGGGACGTTTAGTTGATTTTTAAAATTTAGGAATCAAATTGGTGAGATAGTGATAGTTTATGAATTAAATTGACTGTTTATTCGAGTTTAAAAATTAATCTAGGTAAAAATTAAACCCGTTAGAAATTAATATTATTTCAAGAATGAAACTTGTTTGATTCGATGCTTTACCAACATAGAGTGATAATAGAGTGAAGAAATTGAAGTTATTGTTGGCCTACTCAAGCTTAGAAGTTAGATGAGTGGACGAGCTTAAGTATTCTTGGGAGGGTCCCTTTAGTTTGGACCATGGACCAGTGCATGTTTAGATCCAACTTGGACCAATATTTTTTACCATTAGATTGTAACTCCCATCATATCTTATTATGGTCCATTCACACAAAATAAAACTCATCAATTCTTTCTCTCTCATTGCATTGACTCCCTCTTTCATCCCTATATTTGCATCTTGTCTTCTTCATTATTCTTTCATCTCAAAATATTAAACTTAGATACAAATGATAGCTTTTATTTTCCATTAAATCGTGGCTTTATTCATTCATAATAAAGTTGCAGATTAATCTTCAAAACGGTGTTGTTTTCATTGTCCATTAATTATATACTCATTTCACTTAATTTAAATTAATAAAAAATATAAATAAATAATTATGAATAAAACAAGTGATTTTTTTTATTCTTCTATATCCACTGTACTTTTTTCATTCACCATTTTTTTTAGTAATGCTTTTAGATTATTATTTTTTTGGTACGAAATGCTTCCAGATTTATCTTACGTTAAACTTTTTCACTTTTTTTTTTCATTCATCATTTATTTTATGTTAAACATGAAAACAAGTGAATTTTTTAAATTCATCTCTTGGTCATTCATTAAACAAGAAGAAAGTATTGAAGCATGAACATCCATTTGAGACATAGCTGCCATTGTTTGATGTTTTCCTCAACCCAGAAAGGAAGGATCTATGTAATCCAACAATGTTGAAATTTGCGTTTATTGATCGACCCATAATCTCACGGTTAAAGATTATTCATTGGTCTCTATTATAATCTACAAGACTCGTGCGTCGCATGGGTCAATAGTCGTTAATTCATAATCAAACAATTCATTCTTGTTTTTGGTAGATTCAAACCCTTTTTATTTTCCCCTAATTTTTTTCTTTTGGCCATAAGCACAAACTCAAACTTTATAATTTTTATAAAATCATGATAAATCTTAATTCAGTTAAACATGAGACACGTGGGCCGGCCCATAGCCCGTCGAGGCTGGGCTAGGCCACCGGGCCTCAAATTTTTTGGGGCCCATAATTTTTTTTATAATATAAATCAAAACAATATAGGTTATATATTAAAGAGTCATTAGATGACCATTTGTGGCCCACTGGTCTGGTGGTAAGCTTGCTGCATTTTGTTGCAAGGTCTGTGTTCGACACTCTCAAAAGCTCACTTTTTTAATAATTATTATGTTAATCAATTACATTGCCTTACCTTTTTTGCCCATGATCTTAATTTAAAAAAAAAACTTGCATTTTTAGTATCAAAAGAAAGCTTATAACAGTCCATTGACATTTTTTTTTACAAATTTTAGATGTAACTTACATAATTTTTTCTCGTTGAGACTTTTTTCAGGGCCCAATTTTTAAAACTAAAACGGGGCCATCGAAATCTTTAAGACGGCCCTGTCGATGAGTCCTCTAAAAAAAATTAGACCTATGAGTGACAAAATAATCTAATTAGCATGAACAATTGAAGAATCATTAGTCGAGCTTTTTTTTGTAATACAATTTAGTTAATTATTAAAAAATATGAGTATATGAGATAAAGACAAAGAAATATCATTGATGGTAATGATGACTCAAACAACCATAGGCATATGAGTTAACATTCATTTTATAAAAAAGTTTTGAAAAGAAGTTTGAGTATGATTATAGAAATCTGGGAAAATTTATAAATTTGGGGAAATAAAAAAGAGGAATAAATAAATTTGGGGAAATAAAAATGGAATGTTTGATTATAAGTTAATGATGATAGATATGTTTTTTAATTAGGTGATAGAGAGTATTTGGTGATAGTTTTAAGCCTTTGGATTGATCTGACTATACGTGTGTGTGTGAGCGCGTGCGCGCGCACACTAATAAAGGGGAGGGATGGATGTACATGCTTTACAAAATTTTGTTTATTAACTTTTTTATAAATAGGTAAATGTTATATTTAAAATTGTTAGTACAAATAGGCTTTTAGACCGGCTAATAGGTCGGGCTTAGGCTTTAGTTTTTTTCAACTAAACACGATCTATTTAAGTAAAACCTGACTCGGTCCGGCCTATTCCCACCCTAGATGCATGCAAATGGAAAGGAAAAACAACTCTTTTAATTCCAAGAAGGACATATATGCTTAAGGATGTTAGCTTCAGTGGTCCATGTAATGCTTGGATGAATTTTAGAATTGAAGGACTATTGAAGGCTCTTAGCAATCCAGGTTCATTTGCAGTTAATAATTGGATAAATTTTAGATATGTTAACAAATTAACTGTTGGTGCAGGTGGCACATTGGATGGTTAATGATCTTGAAAAATTAATGATTGTCAAAGGAATCCAAATTGTCACCCTCTTCCTAATGTAAGTTCATTTCAAACATACAAATGAATAATCACAGACATACATACTATAAAAATGATGTGGCACATATAGATTTTCAGTATTTTTTTTCATGGAACACTCATGTAAATCTTTATGCACCTCGTGTTAAGTTGGTAAATGTCTCATTGCATTATATCACAGAGTACTTGGCTTTATATAGAGCCAACTTACAAACTTATGTTACAGGCAACACCTTATTTAACTAATTACAAACACTCCCCTAATCTAAACCTCCTCAAAAGCTTCAGATTAAAGGACCTTGACATAAACAAACAAGTCTATACCCACGATTACACTTTTTTATAAATAGGTAAAATGTTATATTTAAAATTGTTAGTACAAATAGACTTTTAGACCGGCTAATAGGTAAGGTCAAACTTAAAATAAAGCCTTTAATAAGCTAATGGGTCGGACTTAGGCTTTAGTTTTTTTTCAACTAGACACGACCTATTTAAGCAAAACCCGACTCGGTCCGGCCTATTCCCACCCTAGATGCATGCAAATGGAAAGGAAATGCAACTCTTTTAATTCCAAGAGGGACATATATGCTTAAGGATGTTAGCTTCAGTGGTCCATGTAAGGCTTGGATGAATTTTAGAATTGAAGGACTATTGAAGGCTCTTAGTAATCCAGATTCATTTGCAACTAATAACAGAATAAATTTTAGATATGTTAACAAATTAACTGTTCGTGGAGGCGGCACATTGGATGGTTAATGATCTTGGAAAATTAATGATTGTCAAAGGAATCCAAATTGTCACCCTCTTTCTAATGTAAGTTCATTTCAAACATACAAATGAATAATCATAGACATATATATTATAAAAATGATGTGGCACATATAGATTTTCAGTATTTTTTTTCATGGAACACTCATGTAATTCTTTATGCACCTCGTGTTAAGTTGGTAAATGTTTCATTGCATTATATCACAAAGTACTTGGCTTTATACAGAGTTAACTTACAAACTTATGTTACAAGTAACACCTTATTTAACTAATTACAAACACTCCCCTAATCTAAACCTCCTCAAAAGCTTCAGATTAAAGGATCTTAACATAAACAAACAAGTCTAAACCCACAATTACACTAAAACAATTAACAATCCAACTTATCAAATCCACAAACTTCAAGTTTTGCTCTCAATCTGCAGAAGCTTTCCAACTTTAGAGGTTTAGTGAATATGTATTCTATTTGGCTCTCACTGTTGCAATGCACCAACTCAACTATTCCATCCTTTATAAAGTCTCTCAAGAAGTGATATTTGACATCTATATGTTTGCATCTTTCATGCATAATTGGATTCTTGGAAAACTTAATAGATGATTTATTACCGCAATAGATCTTAGTACAGTTATTCTGTGTCTGACCAAGATGTTGGTAGATATTTATCAACCATATAGCTTGATAAACACAAGAGGAAGCTGCCATAAACTCAACTTCAGTGGCTGAGAGTTACAATAGGTTGTGTTTTAGACGACAAGGACAATTTTCCTGAGGTACTTTTTCTGTCATCCGAATCTCCTACGTAGTTTGAATTAGACGATCCCTTCAGATCTCAGTTCAATTTCCCTTTCTCATAAAATACTCCAACATTTATTGCACCTTTAAGATACCTAAGAATGCGCTTTGTTGAAGCTCAATGCATCTCAGCAAGCCTTTCCATGTATCTAGCTATGAAACACATTGAGCATGCTAAGTCAGGTCTTGTAGCTAGAAGGTACATCAAACATTCTATCATTTGCTTTAAATTTGTTGCATCAACACTTTTTCCACCATCATCCTTTGTGAGCTTGTTGTCAGGCACAATGAGATTGCACACCAGGTTGCATTCTTCCACTCCAAACTTAGACAGAGTATTCTAGAGAAATTTTGTCTAAGTTCACCACCAACAGTATTGCAGGCTGCTCTATATACACATCCTCTGGTAACTCTCCATGCAGAAAAGCACTCTTCACATCTAACTAATATACATTCCAACTCTTACATGCAACCAAAAATAAAATGGTTCTTGATGTGTCCCATCTTGCAATTGGTGCAAAGATTTTATTGTAGTCTATTCCAAATTGCTGAGAGTGGCCTTTAGCTACAAGCCTTGCCTTATACTTTTTTACTTTCCCTTTTTCATTCAGCTTAGTTTTTTAGATCCATTTGACACCTATTTTCTTAGCTCATAAAGGTAAACTCGTGAGTTTCTCATGTATTGTTCTTCTCAATAGACTCAATTTGCTGATCCATTGCTCTTCTCTACTCTTCTTGTTTAACAACTTCTTCATATGTGACTCGATCATTATTAACACTGAATCATTATTTGTGTTGTTCTACTTTGTTGTCTTATGTTAATAACATGAATGTTGTGAGTTTATTTGCAGATTTATCATTTTTATTTTTAGCGAATTTGTATTGTATCGATGTACTCTATCAATTTGAATGAATATCATTTATTTATTTTCAGAAGAAAAAATTATATCTGCACAAAAAGGTTTTTTTTTTTTATAGATAGATTGCTTGCCCAATAAGTTTTTAACTTTTTTTTTCTTTTAAGAAAAATAGTCAATTTTTATTAATTTCTTCGGGAAAAAGCCATACATACATAAATAAATAATGAAATAAGCCAAGTACCCCTTAATTTCTACACCCTCAATTCGATTCAGTTTAACCAGCCTCTTTTCTTCTTCTCTTTCGCTCTCTGAATCAATTTACCAGAAACATGGACAAGGTCGATTTCAATGCTCCCCATTCCATGGGAACCACCATCATCGGCGTTACCTACAACGGCGGCGTTGTTCTTGGTGCCGACTCTCGAACAAGCACTGGTAATTAACTTTTTTCACAAACCCTAATCAAAATCAATCTACCTTTCCCTTTTTAGAATTTTCGATTCGATCTCTCTCACTTTCAGGTGTATACGTCGCCAATCGTGCATCTGACAAAATCACACAGCTCACAGATAATGTCTACGTCTGTCGCTCTGGATCGGTATTTTTCTTTCTCTATCTCTAATTAGGGCTTAGCTTTTTTTAGGGTTTGTAATTGTTGTTTCTAAAGGTGGTGGTAGTTAACTGAAAAATGGTTGAGATTTGATCTTTTGTTGTTTTTTTATCGCGAATTTGTAATGCATTTTTTGGTTGATCTAGCCTTGATAGCTACAGTTTATATACCTGGAATCTTTTTCAAGATTTTGTTTTAGATGCAAACCAATAACATTATTCTCGGATGAGTTTGATGAGTTTAATCAATTTTTTGCATTTAAATTTTTCTAAAACCCTCCCATTTAACTTGGGCAAAAATAAATACCTATACGACTTTTTTCACAAATGTAGAACCATAAACTTAAGTTAATTAAAAACTTCTGCAAATTAGAAACTAATCTATACGGGCTTCGAGGTATCAATGAAGGCAGATACAAAGATGAGATTTTTGTTTGTGGATGATATCAAACTATTTCTTTTTGCAGGCTGCAGATTCTCAGGTCGTCTCTGACTATGTGCGTTACTTCCTCCATCAACACACGTAAGTGGCTTATTCAATTGAGTATACACTGTAATAGAATATTTTCTTTTGTAGTATGATGATTTAGATTATGATTTTTTGTTCATGTATTTATGATGATGGTGTTCACATAACTATTAGTTTTCATTTTATGCAGGATTCAGCTTGGACAACCTGCAACAGTCAAGGTTGCTGCAAACCTTGTTCGGCTTCTCGCATATAACAACAAGGTATGACTTTCAGGCTTTTTCTTGTCAATTAGAGTGGTATAATTGAGTTTCCACTAAATTCCGAAATGCTAGGTGCAATGGTAGATAGTAGATACTAGTTTAGATTATGCTACGTTCCTTCAAAATCTTGAAATAAAACTTTTCATCAGATTGCAAGAGAATTACTCTGTCTACTCTATTGACAATGTTAATAGAAGTAGCAAAACTGCTTTATCATGTATTTTCCTTTTCAAGTTAATGTGTATTAGCGCAACATTCTTCCGTCGTCATTGCAATTGAGTTGACGATTAGCAGGTGACATTATGTCATCCTGATGGATCCTGATCACTTCTTTTGCAACTTACTATTATATGTATGTGTATGCCCACTTAAGTATTTGGCTCTGATGTAAATCCATTCTCATTGGCAGAATAACTTACAAACTGGGTTAATTGTTGGTGGTTGGGACAAGTACGAAGGTGGTCAGATTTATGGAGTTCCTCTAGGTGGAACAATTGTACAACAACCTTTTGCTATTGGAGGTATTTGACTGTTAAAAACATGTTTATGAATACAATCTCTATTAGGATTTCTGTATTCATGTTCATCTATAGATGCATTGCTTGTTTCACTTGCTAAGGTTATGCCTTGATATCAAGATTTGACATCTGGTAGATCTTTTCTTTTTGTTCCTAAGAATCAATAATTCTAGGAAAGCCTTTTGCTAAAGTTGATCTAGATTGTTTATAGATTTCAAAAACTTGTAGAAACAAAAGATGGAAGAGTAAATAAAATCCAAGCAATTGCTAATAGGCTGCTCTCTCTTTCGGTCTAATATGGATGAAAAGAAGAAAAGTAGAAGGAAATTGTCTAAAGTTACTAGAATTCTTACAATGAGAACCTGATAAATATTTTCTAACATCAGTACCGTTTTGATGCTAGAGTATAGGAGTTGTAAAAAATATTTACACATAGCTATATTGACGTGGAAAGGCATATGATTGGTTCATACAGAGGTTTTTTTAAATGCTTTAGAAAGGAGTTCAGAACTTTGAATTGTTTATATCTAACCAGTTAAATAAAGATAGTACAATACAAGGGGATCACGACTAGCGTGAGAGTATAGTATGAGGTCATCTTTTTCCATTTATCCATGTAGCCCATATGCTTTCTCTATAACTAAAGATTTCCATGAAAGGTCATCTTTTTCCATTTATCCATGTAGCTGACTCAACTTTGTAGGAAAATGTTTTTAGTTGTTGTGAGGCTTGTATAATGGTTGGTTCTTTCATTGGGAAGGTTGAATGTGAATTTGTTAAGGCTTTGATGACTTGCTTGTCAATTTGCTGGTCTTGTGGTCAAATTGGAATTAGCCTAGATTATTGATCTATGCAAATTTTATATGAATTGCTTTTGTTATACTTCTTATTCTTTTTAATTTTTGTTTACCCTTTAACTATATTCTTTGGATTCATTGCTTTCTTTTATAAACCTAGGGTTTATGTGAGTTTTTTTTTTTTTAATAGGATCTGGGTCCAGTTACTTGTATGGATTTTTTGACCAAGCGTGGAAAGACGGTATGACCAAGGATGAAGCTGAGGTATGGGTCTCTATTCTTGCAAAATGAGGTGTCTGTTGGCAACTTTTAGTGGGAGTTAGTTGTGTTGGCTTGGATGGATAGATGAAATAAGACATGAGTAGGGGTTGCGATGAAGAAGTACATAATATATGTAGTCATTTAGGATGTGTCTGCGAGTTGATTTTTGGAGGGCTTTGTTGGAGGGCTAAGTCTATATTTTGATATTTTAATTTTTTTTGAAGAACATGATAATATTAAATGCTCGTGTATCATGTTATTCTTTCGATTTTTTTCTTCAAAATATCTAATATATATATATATATATATATATATATATATATATATATATATATATATATATATATAATAAAATATAGTGTTAGCCCCCCAAAGTCTTCCCTTCCAAAACCCAACTTGCAGAAACACCCTGAAGGGAGAGTAGGTTGCAGATGGTCCAAGTTCTTCAAGTTTGTAATAGTGTAACTCAGAAGCTTGAGTTGTTAGATGTTGGGTTAAGATGCATGAATTACTTTTATGTTTAACAGGCACAAATACAAAAGCAATTCACGTGTCCTCACTCTTCGCCTAACGACTCAACCACAAATATAAAAGCCCAAACAGTCGTAGTATTTTTTGATGATGTGTTTTGGGGACCTGATTTGACTTTTTATCTCAATCCTTACGGCTGACAGTGTATTTTTATGTTCAACAGGACCTAGTCAAAAAGGCAGTTTCACTTGCCATTGCTCGTGATGGTGCTAGTGGCGGAGTTGTCCGAACAGTCATTGTAAGACATCATGTTCAATGATTTTTGTTTTAAAGACAAGGTTCACATTGTTAAACATGCACGATAAATTGATACTGCTTCATTTTGAATCCCTTGCAGATAAATTCAGAGGGAGTGACCAGGAATTTCTACCCTGGTGATCAACTTCCAATATGGCATGATGAACTGGAGGCTCACAACTCATTGCTGGACATTCTTGGTGCCCCAGAGCCAATGAACATATGAAGAAACTGGGATTATAGAATCTTGCGCGACTAGATTATATCCCTCTGTTGACCTTTTCTCCGAACTATTTATCAAATTTGTGTAATTGATTATATCTTTTGGTTAGATGTTGTTGGTTACTATACATCCGCATGTTGTGTACTATGGGTAATTTTATTTAAGTACAACTGCAAACTACAAAAGGGATTCAGTGCATGAGAAAAAAGCCACTTAAAAAAATAATCTTAACATTTTCTTTCATCATCTCAACCTTAATCAGAGTAAGAAAGTAGTCGAAATAGCTTTGGTCTGCAAGATGAGAAAATTTCAAGAAAATAATTGTATTTTTTAAAAGATGATTTTTTCTCAAAAATAATAATTGATTTTTCAGTCTATGTCAGTGCCATTTTAATTAGTAAAAAATTTCTTCTTTTTTGTTTTACATTTTTTTTGTTTCATACAATGTTTCAATAAAAACAGTCATTTTAGGAGGTTTCAATAGTTTTGTTGCATATTCTTTTTAAATTATAATTTCACATTTCTTTAAGAAGCAAAGATGAATTTTTGAACAAAATTTTAAAAATATGTTAAATGAGTTGTTTTTTCGATTGAGTTGTTTTGAACAGTTTCTTTTGAGGGTATGACCAAAAAAAAAAAGTTGAATGTACTAAAGAGTAAAGAAGTACTCCCTCCGTCACGGAAAAAAGTGTCCCAAAATAACTGAGTTGTGGATAATGCACCAATACTTAACGAGCACTTCAAACCATTTTTTTCTCTCCTTCGTTTATACATTTTTCTTAACATGTGCGAAATGAGGTGAGACCTACGTTACCCTCTCTTGTTTAGGGGCAATTACTCTCTCATGATATCAACCAATCAAAATGTAATATACATAAGCAGCATTAAATGTCAAATAAATGAGTCAATTTTTTCTAAAAATAAAAGAGTTAATCTTAATCATAAGGTAACTTTTAATACTTTTAATTTTTATTTAATTATATTACGGTGTTCAATCTTAGTTAATTTACACTACAAGACTTGTAACAAATAAAATTTTACATCAAATTTCTTTCATCTGGATGTCTTTAAATTCATCACTTACATTCATAAAATTTCTTCCATTTCAGAACCCCGAACGTGAGAGCAAAAACATCTCCTTCATTCAAATTTCTTCTTCTTTATTCTTCCCTATTGATCAATTCTTGTTTCTTTTTCATTTTTCTTTCCATTTTGATTGTTCAATTTTGTTGTTCCAAACTGCCGCAGTTTCCAATTATAGTGAGAATTGTCGTTGTTTCTAGAACCGCGTTAGGTATCGTGACTTATTTTTTTTATTTAAGCAGCCAACCTAATAAAATATGCTAACAAACATAGACCTGCCTCACTATCAACCAAAGCCTTTAAGTCCAAACAAAAGAACAAAAGCCTCATGACATAACCAGTTCAGCTGCAACCGAAAAAATTCCTAGCAAACTCCCACAACATCACATTGGCAACACCTGCTAGCAGTCCTCAAAGTACAACGAATGACTTACTCAATTGTTATAATTAACTACCTCGCAACCAATAAAAATCAAATCAAAAAGAAAAATCAAGTCACCATACCTGACGTGGTTCTGGAAATAACGGCAATTCTCACGATATTTGGAATCAAACGAACGACGACGATTTTCACGAAAATTGAAAAATGCGGCAGTTTGAAACGACAAAATTGAACAATCAAAATGGGAAGAAGAAATTTTATGAATGTAACTGGAAAATTTAAGGACATTCAGATGAAAGAAATTTGATGTGAAATTTTAATTGTTCTAAGCTAGTCCTGTAATGTAAATTAATTAAGATTGAATACCTAAATATATTTAAGGCAAAATTATATTAGGGGTCCTTTATCTTATTTATCTGTAACACTTTGGTCCTTTATCTTTATTTTTTCCCATTTAGGTCCTTTATCTCTTTTAAAAGCACATGTACATCTTTTTTCTCATTTTTTTATATTAAAAAATACATAATTTTAATTTTAAAAATATCTTTTTTATTAAAAATGAAAAAAAAATCCAGAAATATGATGAAGATGTTAATCATCTTCATCTTCTTCCTTTGAATCTTCATCATCTTCTTTGAATCAAAAAAAATTCTACTAAAATATATCTCCAAATATCGTGAATTAATGTTATATTCACCTCAAATCTTCTTTTAAACACAAAAATCAAAACCTTAATTTCACAAATGTTGCAAGACGGATGGTGGAGGCTTAGTCACTAGCGGAAGAATTAGGCTTAACGAAAGTTAAGATTGTTCTGGAAACAACAAAGTTGATGTGCAAAGCTGCTCTCAATTTTGGGGTTATTTTTACGCAGGGTTTGAATATTGAGTTAGAAAATAATAATAATAATAATATACGGTGTTACAATTTATATAACTAAATCTTTTTTTTTGTGATGAAATTAAATCTCTTTCTCTATGGTGTTTTGATTTTTGTGTTAATTTTTTTTTTTTTGAGGTGAACATAACATTAATTCATGATATTTGGAGATATATTTGTGTAGAATTTTTTTTAATTCAATTAAGATGATGAAGATCCAAAAGAAGATGATGAAAATGATGAACATCTTCATCATATTTCTGGATTTTTTTTCATTTTTAATAAACATATATTTTAAAAAATAAAATTAAGTATTTTTTAGGGAGCCCCTAACATGGTCCTTAATTTTAAAGGTCCACCAATTGTCCCCTTTAATTGACTTTTTAGAGCAGGTTTCAATATTTTTGCATGGTCCCACATAGTAAAATATTCCTTTTTAAATACGGTATATATGATTACTTTTATGCCCTTCTATAATTCTTCCTCTATCACTCCCTCTTTCATCGACTTCTTCCTTTTTCTTCTTGTATGTCTTATCTTATCCACCTTCATATCTACACCCCGAAAAAAATTAAGAAATCATGAGATCTGTGAAAGAAATTAACCACCATCGGTTGCTTATTATTTTAAGAAAAACAAGAAAATTTGTACTCCATTAATATAATTCCAATTCTGCGAATTGAATTATTGATCAGCTCGACCCAGTTTGGTCATGGCAGCAACAAAGTTGGCACAACATATTTTGTTACTACTAGCAAAAGCATGTTATGCAGCTTTGGACTTTGAATCAATGAAGAGGACTTGATTTGAGGTTTAAAATCCCTCCCCTTCTGTTGGTTCATTCCCGGATGTGCTCACATTATATGGAGTTTAGTGCAAATAAATTTAGAATTTTTGAATGAGATGAAATTAATTTGCAGATTAGCGCTTCATCCAATAAACATGTTGATATTGAGATTTGGGGTTTGTTAATCTTCTCATGGAATTTGGGGTGAGAGTGACATGGCATTCTTTGAAATTTTTTGGTGGAGAAAAACCACATCTTAATACTCACTTTACGAATAATATTTTTTCGAAAAGGTCTATGGTTGGACCATAAAAATATGGGTCCATATTAGGGTGTCCTATTTTTTATAATAAAAAATTAGAAAAATGATGTATATGTGCTTTTATGAGATATGAAAGACCTAAACGGAAGAAAATAAAGATAAAGAATCAAAATGTTACAGCTAAATAAGATAAAAGACCTCTAATGTAATCTTGTCTATAATTAAATAAAAATTAAAAGTATTAAAAATTACTTTATAATTAAAATTAATTTCTTTTAGAAAAAATTGACTCATTTATTTGACATTTAATGTTGGCAATGTATATTACATTTTAACGTGTCATGCGTTGTGATACACGTTTCCGTTTAAGTTTTTACGTTGGTGAAAACCAATGATAGTCCCGTTAGCACGTGACGCACGATTGTAGTTTCGTGTTTGATTTGATTTGATGCATGAACTGTGGGAGTGGAGTGTGCAGAGAAGAGAAGAAGAAGAAGAAGAAGAAAGATGAGCGTGGCAGTGAATAGTAGCGTAGTTGTTGGAGTTGGAGCGGGTACTACTCAGAATCAGAATCACAACGTTTTTGTTTATGGAAGCCTCCTTGCCGACGAGGTTGTTGGTGCCCTCTTGAACCGCGTCCCTCCATCTTCACCCGCTACCCTCTCCGACTAGTTAGTTCTTTCACTCGTTAATCAATCTATTATTTCTTATTCTTTCATTTGATTTATGTTTTATTACAGTCACAGATTTAAGATCAAAGGTCGCGTTTATCCCGCTATCCTCCCCGTTCAGACTAAGAAAGTCACTGGCAGAGTAAGATAATCAATTCCATTCTATTCAATTTTTCAATTCAACCTTACCAAATTTAATTAATTCATTCTATTTCTTCAGATTCTTCTTGGCATCTCTGGAGTTGAACTCGATATTTTAGATGAGTTTGAGGATGTTGAGTATACTAGAACTCAAGTTGAGGTTTTCTTAATGGTAACTAAAATTTGTATATAATGTTTGATTCAATTCAATGTTAATTTCATCAATAATGTTAATAGGAAATTTTCTGTACAGGATAATTCTGAAAACTTGCGAGTTTATGCTTATGTTTGGAGCAATCCAAATGATCCAGATTTATACGCTGAGTGGGATTTTGAGGTATTTTCCAAACAAATTCTTTGTATGATTCTTCCTACCAGTTTAGGGTTGAAATGATATTCAATATATTTATTTTTCTTCGTATGTTGGGAAAATTACCTCATCATTTGCCACTTAATTATTACTTAAGCCTTTGTTCATGATTGCATTATTATTAAGTAAGAACTTTGTTTGGTGATTTAGAAACTGGATCCGAATTCCCTGCAGTGGGAAAAGTACGTTTCTTTCATGCAGTAAACGATCTCAAGTGAGGTTTAACGGTTTAGATTATACAATAACAATAATTTTAAACGATCTCAACTGTTAATTTGAGATTGGATGGGTTGAGATAAAAAAATTGTGTGAAGCTGCACCAAATACAAATCTGAGAAATTCTTCCTCTGGGTTGTTGAGGGTAGACAGATTCTCCAAACCAGATATGACTCTTTTTGTCTGTAACATATTTAGTGATCAGCAAGGCAAAATAACGATTTAAGTTCCTTGATGAACACCTTACGGATACTTTTCTTTTCAGCACAAAATAAAAGGTGGATTGCACTGTGTTAGTTGTATTTTGACTTCTATAAAATAGAAAGCTGAGTATGTAAATGCTTGATAGTAAACATTTGAGGTTAATTTATGTCATTGATTCATTATAGATATCCATTGATAGAAGAAGAGTCTGTCCTGTATTTTGAAGTCTCTTATTATGACATACAACCTACATAGTCGTTTCTGTGAATGTCTTTGATCTTCACATCCTCTTATAAATATCTTTTCATGCATCTTTCCCTATTCAAGAAGAAAGTTCTTATTTTCTTCCTGATGTTTTGACATTGAAGGAGTGGAAAAAAGATCACATGAATGATTTCGTCAAGATGACTGATAGCTTCATGCAACAGTTGGAATTGCCAGAATCAAAGCCAAGAGTTCAGACTTATGAAACCTTCTATAAGCAAGAAAACGATAAGCCACTTGACCCTTGATGCTTACAGCTTGTAAAAATTCTGCATTATGTTTACTGTGCAGTATTGTATGATTTCACTAAGAATCATATACTATTTTTCTTAATAATTATCAGTTTCTCTCTCCATGGAATCATACATATGATGATTTTCATAAGTATATTGATGCTTTTTTAAATGGCAAGGTAGTGATATATTTATGATCAAATTCAGACTATTCCTTAGAACCTCATTTATAAACCCCTAATCTTACTAAGCTCTTATTGAAGTTTTAGATAGAAGATAAAATGGAAAAGTTGCACATCAAAGAACCAAGTTTACCACCTATTTATACAGAGACAACTCTTAATTTTTCAAAAGAGATATGTAGAATTTCTTATTGTATTCTTAAATTTATAATAAATTAAATTACCTGTGATGCTATACATCTGTTTATATTGAAAGAGGGAACAGAAAACAAGATGTCTCACGTTGTTAATTTGCCATGGGCTATAGTAATTAATTCCACACACTTTGTAGTCTATGCCCCAAAACTATGGTATCTAAGTATCTAACAATACAAGAACAGGAATACAACGTGTCATTAAGGGGGGGATTATGTATGTAGTAGACATATATCTTCTTCATTCCGTATATTTTGTTTCCATACTTTATCCTCTCTGTTTCCATCATTAACCAGACATTCATTCTTCTGTTTGTCTGTTTACTTATTTAGTTATTTATTTATCCAGTAATCCTAACATGCAATAAGTACCAACTGTTCCACTAAAGAAGTAGATGTCAATCATAATATAAATTTCATACAACTAACATCAGTTTACTCTATAAGTCTACTAGATGAATGAACTTAATTCGTATACAATATACAAATCCAAGATGAACTCAAATTTTGGAATAGTGTTGAACACATTAATTACTTTAATGAAAAACTCTCAACACCAAGGTACTCAGAATCGTGATCCTAAGATCGTAAATAGTAGGATTATATCCTACCTAATTTAGAAACTAATATAACAAGTTAAATAGTAGTAAATCAGATGCAAATCATACCTAATAACGAATAAAAACCACCAAAAACATGAGAAAAACCCCAGAAAGCTTTGAATAGCAGGAAAACCCAAAAATAGCACTCACAACGGATTCCACCATCTAGCACGGAGATTCCACCGTTTGCTAGCAATTTACGATTCGATGGTGACAGGGAGCAACCATAAAATAGTAAGATTTTAAGTGCTAGCAATAGACTGACTACCATGCTCAACACAAAGATTTGCAAATAAACGTCACAGGTGATCTTTGTTAATCTTAAAAAAAAGTTGGGTGAAAACTACCTGACTTATACAAACTCTTTCCACACTTCTTACACCCATGATTATGATTGACCTTGAATCAAGAGCTTGGCACAAGTAACCAATAGGGGTTGATCTAATGTAGGACTTCTTACGCAATGTAGGACTCTTAACTCTCACACCCAGGAGGCCTAATGAATCTTAGATGCCGATACTATTAAAATTTAGGCATTTCAGGACTGAACATCAATCCTAATAGATCTTAAATATATTATTTTCCTATATTACAGTTTCAATTGGATCTAAGGACTGCCCACCACTTGTGGGCCAATGATTATAACTGATTTCAAGATTAGGAATGGAGAGTACGGATTACTAATATTTATGGTATCCACATGTTTCATTTTGCTAAAGTTTTGTTGTTGAGTTTATCTACATTCTATGAGAATGTCAGGATTTCTTGTATCGATCCCTTCCTGTTTATCATGATGTTCACAGGTTTTATTTGTTTATTTTGGCGAGTAAAGTAATTTTGTAAATGCGACACAAAAACATCACCATTAAGGAAGGAAACATTAATCCATCACATAAACATTATGAAAAACATCACCATTAAGGGGAGAAACATTAATCCATCACATTGACATTATTACATATCTTAAACAAGAGGAAATCTTGTAGCTACAAAAGAGGTGTTTATTAACTAACACAATGCTTACACAAATAAGGCGAAATATTTAACTCTGAAAACAAAGAAAATACAAAAACCAGCAGAACAACATAGAACACAGCACATTAACAGGATACAAAACAGAGGAGGTGACAACGAGTAAACTGAACATGGAACATGCAAATGTAGAAAGGTGGAAGCAATCCACACGATTATTAATAAGAGCCTGTTGTGGCATCTTGTGCTCTACCCTGAGCATAATTTCCATATTCCTTGGCCCTGTCCTTCACATCCCTAGCCTTATCAGTAATCAACCCTTTAGCATAATCAAGAGTGTCAGTACCAGCAGGACGGTTACCAGAGACATAGTTGTATATCCATGACAATGCAGCTATAGCAGCTACACCACAACCACCAGAGAACACAAAGCCACCAGCAATGAGTGATAGGACTATAGCAGCTGGAACAAGGATAGGACTGAAGATAACAAGAAGAGGGGTTGCAATGATTAATCCTATGACAGTACCAACAAGGATTAGTCCAGACAAGAACAACAGTGTCACACCAATAGTTGCAGCTGTTATGAACTTCACTGTTTGGCGTGAGGGTTGGTTGTTGTTGTTGGTGTTGGTGTCATAGGGTGATCCCCCGTAGGATCCTCCATATGATGAGTAGGATCCTGTTCTTCCTTGATCAGTCATGGTGGCAAGACAAATTCACAAGAAAAAGAATTTGTTTATGATTGAGGATTGAGGATTGAGTTTTGAGTGTTGAGAGTTGATGGTGGAATTGTTTGTGTGAAAGAGAAGCGTTGGTATATAGCATTATTATAAGGGGAACCGGTGACAGATTACTTGGCAAGAGGTGAAGAAGTATTGCATGTCGTGGCTGCATTGCATGAAACTATGTAGTACAAGAAGCAACACCTGTCCTCTTAAATGACTAGTGTCTCTGCTAAAATTACTTAGACAAAACAGCATCACTATGTCTATGTGATACTGAAACCTGGGGATATGTATGTTTGGATAAATGATTCTATTGCATAATTTTATTACCATAATTACTGTGTAACATGCATGCTGGTCAAATGCTTCAAATGTTCTGTTTCACACTAAATAACGATCATGTTAATTTTTTTAGTTTGAAATGGATGTATAATAAAGTTATTATGATTTTTTTTTATGTGATTTCTTTTTTAGTCTAAATTACAGAAAAATGTTAATGAACTAAACTAAAATTGTCCTCTGAGAGCAATGATATGATGTTTCAATTGTTTAAATTGATAAAAGTACTATATGATAAATTTGTAGATTGCCTTCGAAAAAAAAATTGTAGGTTAACCACAAACATAGTGATGATTTTCATTTTGTATATATTCATCCAAGTTAAGAGTGTTGACAACCAAATTGATGCATAGAGTTAAGTTCAAATTATTAATTCAAAAGAAATTGAAAACCGAACAATATTGATTGATTTATTATATATTTTTAAAACTGCTTTTATGAAAACCTTGCACATTGAATTGGTAATTCTTTTTTGAACTAAATCCAGCCACGTTTAAAACTTTAATATTTGCTTATTTATTTCTCAAATACCCTAGTGGCTTAAAGTTCACATCAAAGATAAATAAGCGGGGGTCGGAACTCGGAAGTATGAATATTGGTGGATTTTAGGGTGAGGGTTCTACCAAATCCCTCACCGGTGGAACACTATAAATAACAATTAAGACCATTAGATTAATCAAGTCCACATGTCCTATTATACAATAGATATACTAGATTACATTACCCCTCTATATTTACCACTTCGCCTCTTCATGCTCATTTTCTAGTCTCACACTGAAAGCACCATGGACATGTCGGGAACAAAAAGATCCCTTGTTTTTGTTTATTTTTCTTACAAATATGATTATTTATGTGATGTTTTCTTTTGATTCACTATCTTAATTTTAAGAACAATTATGATTCATAGCAGTTATCACAATTCACACCATTTTATCAAGATTTGCCTGTGATAATTTTCATGGCTAAGCGTTCTTTCTAGGGCCATTTTCAATCCTTCGTTTTTTTCTTTTTTTGGTTTACAAGTTTCTTTTCCTCATGAACAACAAGTTTTAAATTTTACAAGGAACACAATTATTATTATTATTATTATTATAAGGGGCTTTTGAACAAAGAATTGAAGGACATAAACAAGAAAAATCAAAAGAGGCATGATGCAATGAAACCCAAGCAAGAAACATCAGGGAGGAGGGAAGGGATGCGTGACTGTGGTTATGGAGGTTTGGGAGAGAGGAAAAGTTTTTTTCCTTTTAATAAGCAGATAGAAGAGAAGTTAAAAAAGATGTGTGATCCGATCTGAATACAGTGTATAATTAGACCCGTACACTCAATTAATCAAGTGGCTCCTAATTGTTATTCAAAGTGGTCCACCGGTGAGGGATTTGGTAGAACCCTCACCCTAGAATCCACCATGAATATTATTACAATACAATACTGCATAAAACCGTTAATTATAGATTTTATTTTAATACTAATATATTATTGAGTAAAAATTGTTTTAGCTTCTTTTTCTCCCTAAGTTTCATACATAGGTATCGATTAAAGATTCCTTTCAAAGAAAATGGTATCAATTAAAGATCTTTAAAAAAAGTATCAATTCTCTAAAAAAATACATTAAAGAGTAGTGCTATTAACCTACTCTGGACCATATACTTTTTTTTTTAATTAAAATTCACATATACTCCACCAAATAATACGAGCCACATATAAATTTGGTGGAGTTTATATTAAAAGTATTTAAGTGTGTTGAAAAATGTGTTAAATAAAACTCCATCTGATTTCTATTATAAGAAGAAAAACAAAACAAAAAATTGAAATCAATACAATCACTAATCAATGTAACTTTTTGAATATTTTTACAAATATATCTTCATACAACATTAAATACACTTATTAATATTAAAAAGACAAATATTATATGAGGGGTAGAAAAGTTTTTTAACAATAATAACTAAGTTGTGACATTTTCTTAAAAATTAAACAAATTTTTTTTTTTTGGAAACATTCTTATATAAGAACAGGAGAAAGTACCGGAGAAATGAGTCTCGCGTGTATTATAACATGAGAGTAAGAGTGTAGAACCAAATTAATGACTAGATGAGCCGATGATTTAAACAAGTTGGGTCCAAATCAAACTAATCAAACCCAGCCCCATTGGTTTCAGGTCTTACTTTACGTCATTTAAAACCAATCATATAAGAACCAAGGGAAATTATTATATTTATTATTATTTCAACTATGTTGATGTATTTTCATTGCAGCTATTTACTTCTGAAAAATCTATAATGTTTGATGAAATGTAGATTACTTTTTAGATTTTCTAAAGGGTCATGTTAACTTGTGCCATTAGAGCACATGTTAAGCATTAATGTCATTCCATTAGTGGTAAGAATTTATTAAAAAAAATTAATATTAAACATTTTGAACAATAAATTAACACAATTTTCAATACATGATTTATATTAATTAAATTCTTAACATGTGTCCTAAAGCCACAAGTTAACATTTCCCTTTTTAAATAAGGTTCTTAAATGTTTAAAAATGTCAACTCGATGAACATAATCAAACCAGCATGTTTTTGATCGGTTTGGTTTGAATTTAGTGAGAATTTTTCACAAAAACCAACATGGCCTCCTCTTTTAGGTTGTATGATTGGTCTGTTTTTGAGTCATTTTGAAAAGAATGCAGTTTAAGGATTTTTAACAACAAAATCTTGGGCTACGATCAACTACTGAATAGTATTAAGCTTCATTTGTGGTGGTAGGCTCGTGGCGAAAGGTGAATAAATTAGGTTTTATTTTTTATTTTCATTTTTTGTGGTCTTCACCGTCACTCAAACACCACAATTTTGTAATTGTGGTTCTTGCTTTTGTCATCTTTATTATTTTGACTCTTTGTATTTTTTTTTTCTCTTTAGACACATCTTTTACGCAATGAAGATGATTTGATATATTTTATTGTTGGCTTCTTAAAAAAAAAACCAACACAACATTAGTTCAAATTTATTTTCTAAAAAAAAAATCGAACCAAATCGAACCGTTACACCGCTACATCAGGGAATAAAGTAGATTTCTCATTATTCAAACTCACTCCATCCAAATTTCTGAAGTATTTTAATCTCTAATCTGTGGATGGTGAGAGATTGCACTCTCCTCTATTGAAAGAATGAGAGTTTTTACAAGTGAAATGGAAATTAACATGAAAGAACAATAAAATATTGTGTCAAAATTCTGAAAAAGAAGAAAATGGAGCATGCCCATTCTTAGAAAAATAGAAGAAGATATAAGAAAAAGAAGTTGCTGTAAAAAAATATTGGAAATACATTTTTCCTATTAAGTTTTATAATAATTGGAAGATGAAGATGTTTTTGATTTTTTGTTGTTACAATAGAGTACATGATGATTGTGCATCAACACTAGTTTTTTAGTTATGTTTATGTCTTTATTATGGTATTTAGAGAGTCAACTACTTGTAATTTATAGTGAAATCATACTAAAACAGGAACAAGAGCTCAAGAGAAGAAACTGATGGAAAGGTAGAAAAATTGCCTAAGAGTGAAGCATCGTGCCACGTTGAGGACAGATCGTGGCACGATATTTGAACGTGGGACAAAGGATTCAGCACTGGAAAGTTCCTGGCACGAAGAAATGTGAAACGTGCCACGATGCTAGGTTTTGTCTGCTGCCGCGTAGGATTAATGAAGTGATCGTGCCACGATTGGATCGTAACGTGGCATGATGGTGGACTTTTCTGAAATCCTAAAATTCTTTATATAAAAAGCTAGCTGCAACCAAGGATTAGGGTACCGATTATTATTGCGATTTTGAGCATAGAAGAGACCAGGAGACCGAAGAACAAGCCCTGAATCTCATACCAACTCATAGTTGGTCCGGGTTTATGTATGTTTACTCTTGTTTATGCTTATGATTGTTTAGTTATGAGTAGGTAAACTCTTAGTTTGATTGAGCCTTGATGAACCTATTGTAATATACGAATCAGTAGTTGATACTCTCTTTATTATTAATATTATTCAATCTTTATTCAGAATTACTTGTGTTCATTGCTTTTTATATGATTGTTTTGCATGACTATTAACCCTACCTTCTTGCAATCACATAAATTGATCTTAGGAATTGAACGACTATTAACCCTAGCTTTTAATCCTGAAATAGTAACTTTGTTTAATTCAACATAGGAACCTAGAGATAGGAAATTGAGGATTATGACATATGAATTAACGTTCTGCTATTGCTTCCGCGGTTATTCAATCGGTTTAAGAGATTAAAATGTTATAACTTAGGAAAAGGTTTTGAGTCAAGAGATTGATCAAAACTACTTAGTTAATTTGTCGAAAAGATTGAATAGTGATTAAGAATAAAGGGAGGTAAACTACTCATATAGGGCAATAGTGGATTCACCGGCTTAATCATTCATCTCCGATTCATCTTTCAAACCAACTTTTATTTACTTTTGTTGCACTCAAATCTACTGCCTAGGGCAAACAAAATAACCTTTACTCATCCTAACGAATAACACAAGTGCTATAATTGAAATTAATAAAGTCTTTGTGGAACGATATTTATTACTACTTTGATAGTTTTGGTAAACTTGCCAAATTCTATCAGTACACACTTAACTCATTGCTATCATCCATGTAATTCCATAACTTTTCCGTAAAGAAATTTGAACAACCATTTTTTAACAACATTTGTGATAACTTTCTCTCTCACACTATCTTTTAACTTTCTTTCTATATTGTTTTGATTTTTGTATCAATACATCATTTTCTTTGTAAAATTTTAATTTTTTAAAAAGTTGTCATATTAATTGATATTCAAATAACACAGTTCAAATCCATAACGTGATTCAGAGACTTGAAGCAACAATACCTCACAATCCAGGTGTTCATATCCAAATTAAAGTTGTGCATTGATCAATAAAATAAAATAGAAAATCACACAATTTTAGGGAAAAGTGAGGTGGAAGTTGTTGGTAAATTAAACCGACTTTGACGATGGGGTGGCAATAGTGTTATTTTAGGGAAAAGTGAGGTGGAAGTTGTTGGTAAAGGGATAAAGAGAAGAAGAACAAACATGTCCGTTCCTCTCTCTCTGGTTCACTCAATTGGAGAGAAGAGGATTAATGGCTGTTGCATTAACACCGTTTCTTCTCACCCTCCCTTCAACTTCCAGTTCCAGTCATAGTCATAGTAAGCATCACATTCGCAGCATCACGATAAAGTGTGTGAAGGTGGATGCAGATATTATTGAATCATCAGCAACAAATATCATGTGTGAACCTTGCAATGGAAAAGGATGGTTAGTCTGTGACTTTTGTGAAGGCCAAAAAACTAATGTCAAAGCCCCAAACAACCGTATCTACCGTCGATGTCCATCCTGCAAAGCCGTACGTTATTGATTGCTATCATTTATTTATTACTTATATTGTTTATTTATTTATATATAATTGTTTCAGGTTGGATATGTGCTGTGTTCAAACTGCAAGGTCTTCAAATGTCTCACTTTTCCTGATTTCAATGATTCTCCTATTAATTAATTCAATTAAGGTGCTTTCTTATTCTATATATATATATATAGTGTATCCCTCACATGCATGCGTATACGTATACGTATACATACATGTTATTATTTAAGATAAAAAAGGTGGTTTACATTCATTTAACTGCTCACTTGATTCTATATATCAATTGTAAATTTCAAATTCAATGCATTCTTATGCTTTTTATATCTTCTCTTTTTTCTTTTTCCATTTTAAGTAATGCTTCTTCTTTGTTCCATTTTTAGTGAATCACTAAAAACTAACAACGTAGTCAACGCAATCCCTTACTCCACCACCATTCTCTTACTGTTTTGTTCAAAGTATTTCATAATAAACAGAAAAATGTATAAAGTAAAGAGAGATAGAGATAGTTGACTGCAAGCTTTGATAAGTTAATTAGTGCATGTTTGACAAATTTAACTAAATCATAGTATCACCGTGATTTTGTTGTTGAAGCTTCTAAGTGTAGCTTTTGTTAAAATCAAAAAGCAAGCACTACCCTTGGTACCGTTAGGAACCCTTGGTGGTCTTAGTAATCGTGGTTGGGCCTAACACAACCCCACAAAACCAGCTTGTGAGGTGAGGATTACCCCCGGTTATAAACACATTGTCAGGCCATGTCCTATCCGATGTGGGACTCTTAACAAGTGGTAGCAGTTTCGAACCGTTAGAAGTTTCAATTAGAGGGCAAAATTAAATGTCACAGATACTGTGTGTATTAAAATTAATACTGCATATGAACTAGGGTTTGTAGAATGTTCTTATAGCTGTCTTTCCTTTGTAAGTCCATACCTTTTTATTTTGTAGTTCCAATTCTAATTGCTATCCATGCTTTTATCATATTACAGAAACCTCTGTATTTTATTTTTATTTCCCTATATTCTGCCGCACCCAGCTGAACATACTTTTTAGGTTCGCTTTGAATTCAAAAAATCAAAACACAGATAATGGCACTGCAATAGGGGACTTGGATGGGATTGTCATGCAATCTCAACTATCTGATCTTAATTGGATGGCTTACATTTCAACTTTGTAAAACAGATCAAATATACAAAGTCGTGTCATAAACTGTCCGATTTTGATCGGGCTGTTTAGAACCACAATAATGTCATTGTGTGGCTGCGAGCAATCTATTTGTTATATCATTAGACTCTTAATTAACTACTAAAACCATATTCCAAAGAAACCCAACTTTCGCAAGTTTAACCTATTAACTCTGTTGGTCTTGAGGGAGATGGGGATCATCACAATAGCCTAATAGCAATCACATAAAGAGAATTTGACGCCACATTTTTACCAAAAACCTTAAAGCATTAGGTGTAGGGTACTCTCACTTACATAATGCTCAGTACTCACTCTTTCATCCAATGCGAGACTTCAAGCTCAAACTTGCTAAAATTAACTCGTATATTTACCTTTTTAAAACAGAGCTTGAATGTGCTGCTTACTTTATCAATTCAAAAGTACAGTTCGGAGCTTATTGGTTTTGTTTGTGCAAGTCTTGCTTAGGTCTTTGTAGAGAAGTTGTGTTGTAACTTCCTTGCTTAGGTCTTTGTTAGATTGAAGAGAGACAGGTTTGTAGCATAGAGCACTTGATATATAGAAGTAAAAAATCACCAGTGTAACCAACCTTGGCCAGAAAAAACCGTTGGAAAATACAGAAGTCTCTTATAGACTAAAACTAACACAACAAAAAAAGTTGTTACAAAATCAAACACAACTGCTGTTGAATATACTTAGTCTTACTTTTGTTGACTCATAAATTGCAATTACTCAGACATATTATAATGATGACGACTATTTTAATATGGAGAGGGAACACGTGATATTCTTAGTAATCTGACTACTGTAACTCCCAAGTAGAAATACTTTGGATTTTTCCCAGCTGATTACGTATGGTGCCAAGACTTAATTAGGATCCGAAGATAGCTCTTTGACTTCTTTACAATTGTACCTTGTTTGAATGGAATCTATATTGCATGTTAAATGCCAACATATATATTATATTTCATTTGTATACAGTTATCATGACTCATGAGTCTTGTAACCTCTAAATAATGTGTTTGCTGATAATTATACATATCCGATACATGTGTTTGCAGATAAATTGATGAGCACAACATACAAAATACATATTATAGTTAAGCCACCGATTATTAAGCCATGTGCCACCATTTGATTAACTGAAGTCTTCCTGAACTTATTAAGATCCCATGTGTTGCATAATGTATGCAGTAGCTTAAAGTTTAAGTCTTTGCTTGTGATTTACCACAAATAACGAGGGCATATTTCTCAATTTTCACTGTTTACAAGTGTTTTTAGCAGCAGAAATTGAATGCTTGCATGTGATTTTTTTCTTTTGTTGAATGCTTGCATGTGAGCTGGCAGCTATATTTTAGAATATGATTGATATAAAATTTTAATTTGAACTACATAATAGAAGATCTCGAGGATAAAGTTTAATTTGTTTACGTTCAAAGTGTAAAATGTTTTGTGTGCTTACATGCATTCTTTATATAATTTGACAACAAAATGCATATTGTCGAATGATAAAGTAATTTTTGTAACTTCAATGTAACAAAATTAAACTTAGATAAAATGTTAGTTGGAAAACTTAGACGATATATGACAGACTTGAAAGCAGCTTACTATAATTTATTATTATTAAGTACAACTGCACCACTTGTGATTTTGTTTTGATCTTAAAGCCATATGAATTGATATATTTTTCACATAAAAAAGTACGACTGCATCATTGAAAGTGGAAAACATGCGTAATTGCCCACTGACATTGCAACCCATAATCTCAACTATTTTAAAAGAGAAATGTTAATGGGATTAGAACCCAATCCAAGGGAAACAATAGCATGGATTTTTAGATGAGACAAATCCGTAGATTGTAGTATCAGTAAGTATCATGTTATCATTTTGGAGATTTCATTTGTCGGTATTCTAAGATCTCCTTTATTTAAATTCACACTTGGACGATTACTTCTATTTTCTCATAGATTAATCAGACCATGAAAACCAATAAAAATTCACTCTCTAAGAAATACAGCTAGCATATACCTTCCACTTGCCTTAGCAACACTTAATTGTTTTAGGCACGTTTTGTCAAGTTACTTATCAATAATTAATCCAGCAAAGTTTGTATCTACATGATCCAGAGTTCTAAAAAGGAACAGTGTAGTGCCACTTTTCACATTTTAAAACATGTACCATGGGAAAAATCTTTGAACTACTTCTATTTAGAAACTACACTAGTCTTCTTTTGGCCTTTAGTTGACTTCAGCTCAATAACTCCCTTTGAAGCTTTTCCGCTAAATGCTTTTAATTGATTCAATGAATTGATTATAACTAAGTCAGTTTAGAAATATTTTTAATGAACTTCTATATATATGCTGACGGTGAATTGTCAGCTTATCATCCATTTTCCTAGAGGATGTAAAAACATAAGATCTTATTTGGCTATATACTTGTACTTTTCTTAAATGACAATATTATTATTTTTTTTGTCATTAGAGTTTTGAATTATTTTCAAGTATTAGTTCATCGTATACTACATTATCCATCCTAGCAATTGCTCAGTAAATCATCCACAAACTTTTCAGTTCTAGAATAATAGGTTAGATTGCTTGGTGTAATATAGTATTTTAATTTGTCAATCAAAAATGTTTCATTTACCAAATTAATGTCACCTTTCATCCAAAATTGCTAGACTGATTCCCAAAAAAAAAAAAAAGTAGCAATGCTACCAACCAATTAAACCGTAAAATACAAAATTTAGACAATAAAGTTGTATTCTTCTCATATATAATTCATACATATATAGATTGGCATGCATAAAAAGCTAGCAAAAGATAAAATAAAAAGTGAAAAAAAATGGTTAAAATTGTCTAGTGATGATAACAAACTATCTGCACATTGGACTATGAGGTTGATGATAATAACCAAGCTGGTTTGAGGAACAGTATCCCATCATCTTTTCAATGCCAAATCTACATTTCTGAGTAGAAAATCTATCCTTTCCTTCAACCATCTTCAAAATACTCTCAAACACTGAAACTTCACAAGGAATTCTCAGAACACCAGTTTGTTCAAACCCAAATTCTTCTTCAGCTTCTCTGAGTAATATGTGAAAGGCTTGGTGAGCCAAATACTCAGTTGGTATAACAAACCTGTTAAGGTCTACACCAACACAAACGGCTAGGTAGCCTTTCGGAACCGCATTGTTTGATCCTCCTCCTTCCCGTTCGGACATTGAAAGTGTTCTTTTCAGAAACTTTATGCTTTTACTAGTAGTACTGTTGTTATTGTTGCTGCTGTTTGTTTTTGAAGTATTGGCTACTCTTCTCCATTTCTTAAGGATCTGTTGAAGTCTAACAATTTCTCTGATTTTGTTAGGTTTCTTTGGTGGATCCATATTAATACTATGTATGTATAACTATGTGGCGTGCCTCTGTGTATGAGGTTTGGTTTATGTATGCTTTATATTTTTGGAGAGTATGAAGTTAGATGAGGGAATTGGATTATTTGAACTTAGTTCCCTCTTCATTTTTGGGCTAACTTAAGCCTGGCTATATGAGTTGATGCAATGCCTCCAATTTATAGAAAAATGATCATACCTTGAGAATCTCAATTCCTTTTTTCCTTTTTTATTACTCCTATAATAAATAAATTGTGTGAGTATGATTACGTGAGCTCATTAATTAGGATTAAGACAAAACTAAAGCTATAGCCTATAAAGCTCAAACAATATTTACAAATAAAATTTATATTTCTTTTTTGAAGGACAAATATAATTATATTTCATCCACCAAAGTGGAGAATTTGTATAATTAATTGCATCCTAACCAAATGAACCGGTTTTTTTTTTTAATTTAAGTTTGAGTGATTAACTTACATCGATCGAATAAACTAATAAAAGAATATATAACAGAGCCTGTTAAAAAAAATAAAATATATATATATAACAGAGGTGATTTATATATAGGATGTTTTAAAGTTTTTGATGAAGATGTAATGTGTCAAAGTCATTTATATGGTTGCTCATAATCCAACGTGATTACTACTCGATGATTTAAGTTCTTCTCACGGTCCAACAATGTTATCAAACCTTAAAGTTTGACTAAAAGTGATTGATTTCTTGTATCGAAAATGAGTCCCAAAAATCTATAGAGTCCCACGTTAAATAGGAAGTTTAATATCAAACAACGTATAATTGAAACGGCACCTATAATACCCAATGTTATAGGCTACCATCATGATGCAACAAATTTAAAATGTTGAATTATATGGAATACTATAATCAAAGCATATTGTTTTCCTATATATGTCACATGCATATGGGAATAGAAAGCGACAAAAAAATGTTGTCCAAGTTAGGGGAGTTGGACGTCAAGCTGTGCCTCCAAGGCTTCGCATGTGAGTGATTAGTGCAAGTCAGAGCCTTCTCTCTCCCTCATCATTCTTTGTTTTAAAAGTTAAATCCATAGTTTTGATTAATTTAAATCAAGGGTGACTAGGTCATGAGATTAAGTATATGATTAATTAAATAATCAATTGCTAAGCATATATTTTATATTAGATTGAGTGGTGTAGCTACCAGCTTATTTTGTTTCCAGCGAAAACCCCGGCCCCTAACATGCTGTTTCCCTCGTACAAATAAACTGTACATTTGTTGTACCATTCAAAATCAAACGCACTACTTGTTTCAACGATCAATGTTATCAAATTAAGACTTAGAGATTTTTTATGAAGGAGAATTAAGACTTAGAGATTTAAATATAATAAAGGTCGTTTGGGGAGAGCTGCTTCATTCCTCGGGGGTGCGACGTTCATGCATATATAGAGCCACATTACATCATTAGAAGTTGAAATCTTTATTTTATTTTTTATGGAAGAAAAAAAAAGCACACCTTCATGCAAGGTTAAAAAGAACAATAACTTCATTGAACATTTATAAATGAACCTATGTATAACCTATTAATTACGGTATTTACGAGAGAAAAAAGAGAGTAAGAAGTTGAGTTTTAAGACAACTTTTGGTCTTTTTGTGATCCTTTTTTACCATATAAGAACCATATATTTGAAACATAACTTGTATAAGAAGTTGAGTTTTAAGACAACTTTTGATCTTTTTGTTATATCACATTTAATTGGAGCATTTGTTTATGGGTTTGGATATGCATTTGCTTTTAATTTTATTTCTTCTCAAATGTATAAAAAAAATCAATCATGAATAAATAAGTTTTATTATAGTATGTATGTATGTATTTGTCGTAATTTTTATATGGGTCCTTATCACAAATATACACTTACATCGTCATCAAGATACATTTGTCAAAAAAAAATCATCATAAAGATACAGTTATATTAATAATGCTAAAGAGAAAATTAAAAATAGCCGCGTCGGTTATGAATTGTCGCGTTCGATTCTTGGTTGTCTGAGGCTGCGTTGGTTATGAATTGTCGCGTCGGTGCTTTTCCGTTTGTGTACTTGGGGTTTCCTATAGGAGGGGATCCGCGTAAACTTAACTTTTGGAGACCGATATTGAACAGTATTAAATCTAGATTGTCGAATTGGAAAAGCAAATTCTTGTCGTTCGGTGACCGTCTAATTCTCCTCAAATTTGTCATGTCATCCCTACCTGTTTATTTTCTTTCCTTCTTCAAGGCTCCCACAGGTATAATCTCTTCCATTGAATCTATTTTTTTTTAAAAAATAATTGGGGTGGTGGTGAGGATGTCAGAAAAATAGTTTGGGTAGATTGGGACGCTGTCTGTTTATCGAAGGAGGAGGGTGGGTTAGGTGTTAGGAGGTTGAAGGAATTTAATGTAGCCCTGTTAGAAAAATGGTGTTGGCGGATGTTGGTTGACAAGGAGGGTTTATGGTTTCGAGTCTTAAATGCGAGGTATGTGGAGGAAGGAGGGTGGTTGAAGGAGGGAGGGAAAGATAGTTCGGTCTAGTGGAGGATGTTGTCTGGCATTCGTTGTGGTGTTGGTTTGGGGGTGGAGGGTTGGTTTGATGACAATGTCCGTAGGGTGATGGGTGGAGGGAGGAGTACTTATTTCTGGTTAGATAATTGGGTGGGGGAGCACCTTTAAAAGTGCAATTTCCTAGCTTTTTTGATTTGACTCAAGATAAGGGGACGTTGGTGAGCGAGATGGAGGAGAGAGGGTGGGTGGTTGGAGGTGATGCCTGGGTGTGGAGGAGGCGCCTTTTGGCTTGGGAGGAGGAGACCGTCGCGGAATGTGCGACTTTTGTAACACCCTGTTTTCCCAACAATGTAAATAATACAAATAATCAGAGTTTCCAACGTAAAACGGGATATCACACTACATTTAAATTATAAATAGAGTAAAGTTATTATTTATTAAAACAACCCTGTCAACATTTCAATAACATCGCAGCGGAAAATAGATTCGTAGTTCAACAACTTTGGCGCTACGGCTTCAACGTAAACGACTTAATTAAAAACCTTAATTCAAAAGGGTTCGGCAACATAGTTCATAAAACAATACATAACAATGGAAAGCAAAGCAAGAATCCCCATCCCATTACGTATCAGAGCGACCCTAAGACGACACACGAGAGAGTCAACTCACATCAACAGCTAAGGTTGATTATCTGCACGTTACCAACATAGGGGCAACATTCAAACAGAAGGGGTGAGATTTCACATTCAATAATAATAAGCATATAATTCATCAACGGAATTTAACAACTTAAACAACAATAATTGACAACAGTAATAGTTCACATATACTTATCATCAATAATATTTCACATATGCTTCATTTGTTTCTACTTAGCATTTGA